>ERZ857840.1749-NODE-1749-length-23412-cov-4.792139_pt1 | contig 23412 bp, 19 predicted proteins | sample MGYA00519760_ERZ857840 | MGnify/ENA primary metagenome ERZ857840 (study PRJEB31778, sample SAMEA3449371) | human gut metagenome | biome: human gut; feature: human-associated habitat; material: faeces | place: United Kingdom | collected 2010/2012 ... | reverse complement strand
GCCCCCATCTTCGACTTCGGCATCCCCAAGGGCGCGGACGCTGTAAACCCCGGCGACATGACCAAGGCGGTCTATGACCCCAAGGGCAAAGCCCAGGACATTTTTGCCTATGCAGACCAGAAAATGCCCAAGACGGGCGGCGCGTTCACCGGCGGCGTGTCCGGCGTGTCGCCCACCAGCGGCAGCGCCAAGGGCTTCCGCAACATCTACTTCGGCAGCGGCGCTCCCGCCTCCAGCCTGGGGGCCAACGGCGACGTTTACATCAACATCGGATAAGAGGAGGACACGAACATGATTAAAGCAGGCAATCACACCATCAGCGACAAGGGCTTCACGGTGGTGACGGAGAACATCGGCGGGGTCCCCCGCCAGGCCGTGGTGGCAGAGCTGCCCGGTGGCATCAGCGACGAGGCTCTGGCCGCGTTCTGCGCCGGTCCCATTGAGGTGCTGGCCGAGGACGGCAGCACCACGGCGACCTACACCGGCCCCTTCCGCGTGGTCTCCCACGGGCTGAAACTGACCCGCACCAGCGAGGACAGCGACGTTGCCGCCCTGACGGCCCAGGTGGCGGAGCTGGAGGCCAAGCTGTCCCACGAGAAGAGCGAGAAGGAAAGCGCCCAGAGCGCCCTTGCACGTCTCAACGAACAGCTTACCACCCTCAAGATGACCCTGGAGGCCAACAGCGCGGACAAGGCCGTGGTTGACAAAGCTCCCGTGGAGGCCATGGATGCGGCGGGCAGCGTGTAAGGACTGGGCGGAGGCTTCCTGTCTGATCTCCAACCTCCTGGCGGAGCTGGAGCAGCCCTGCCGGATATGCCGGGAGGACAGCCTGGTGCTGACCGGGCGCTCCCCCACCGGCGAGACCGTGACCATCCGGCTGGGACCGGACCTGGTGCTGGAGGCAGAGGGCTGCGACGAGCTGCTGGATGCAGCACGAAAGCGAGGGTGCCCCGATGGCTGACAGACAGACCGATGACTTCAAGCTGGGCAACAAGGCGGCTGATATGTGGCTTTACACGGCAGACGCCTGCGCCAATGAGAAGGTCATCCCCAAGAAATACCGCTACACCACCGGAACGGCCATGATGAACGGTGCAGAGGCCATCTGCTCGTGCATTGAGGGCGCAAACCTCATTGACCTGCGGGAGAGACCGGCGGAGCGGCTGGCGATGCAGCGGGAGGCCCTTTGCGCGTGCAAGAAGCTGGAGCGGAAGATACTGCGGATGGCAGAAAGCAAGCAATACCCCGGCGTGAGCGGCCAAAAGGCCGCGACCTGGAGCAAGGCGGTGATGACGGTGCGCTATATGTGCGCCGCCTGGTACGAGAAGGACCGGAGCCGCGCTGCCCAGGCGAGAGAGGATGTTCGGCGGCGATAGCTGCCTTTCATTGGGGTATAGCCTGTTCGCGCCGTCAACTGGGGCCTGCGCTCCCCGAACTCGAATGACAACAACGCGTACAACATCAACACCGACGGCACCGTGAACAACAACAACGTGTACAACGCCAACTTCGCGCCGCGTCCCGCTCTGATGGAATTACCGTGTACAAGTAGCCCTTGCGGCGAAAGCAGAGGCCCATCATCAAAGGAGGCTATATCCCGTCGTCCGTGGACATGAACACGGGGGATAAACACATGGCACCGACGCTGCCAGGCTCGCTACCGGGGAAAGCCCCGGACACCTCCGGCGGAGGGAGATACTGGCCGCTATCAGCGATGCCGGACCTGCGCTCCACCATCCGAAAACCAAGCAAGGATGTGTGATATGACCTATCAGGAACTATGCTCCTTTGACACCCTATGGACGGCCTACCACCGGGCCAGACGGTGCAAGAGGGGCAAAAAGAGTACGGCACCCTTTGAGTACAGCGCAATCGAGGAGCTGCTGATACTCTCAAAATCGCTTTTGCAAGGGACGCACCAGCCGGACCCGCTGGACGCGTTCTATATCTACGAACCCAAGAAGCGGCTTATCCAGGCCCCGACGTTCCGGGACAAGGTGGTGCAGCACGCGCTCACGGATTACATCGTCTACGACGAGCTGGCCCGGAGCTTCACGCTGAACACCTACGCGGCCCAGTACGGCAAGGGGACCCACTACGGGCTGGAGATGCTGAAACGGCACATGAGGACCTATTTCCTGCGGCGGAAGGGCGCGGACGAGGCGGCACGCAAGGCCGCCGGTCTGCCCCACCGGCCCATGGAGGAATGGGACTACGCCGAGGGCTGGGCCATCAAGGGCGACATCCGCCACTTCTTCCAGAGCATCGACCACCGGCGGCTCAAGGCCGCGCTGGAACCCCGGTTTCCCGACCCGGACATCCGGGCGCTGATGTGGCGATACATCGACGCCGTGGACGAGGGCCTGGCCCTGGGACACCAGACGAGCCACATCTACGCGGTGTTCTACGTCAGCTCCTTCATGCACTATGTGGGCGAGAAGCTGCACCTGCCGCTGGCAGGGATGTATATGGACGACTGGTATGTGATTTGCCCGGATAAGGCGACAGCGGTTGAGGCTCTGCGCCTTGCAAGGCTTGAATTTGCCAAGCTGGGCCTGGAGCTGAACGACAAGACCAACATCTTCCCCTTGCAAAACGGCATCGACTTCTGCGGCTTCCACACCTATCTGACCCGGACGGGCCAGGTGGTCAGCAAGCTGCGCTACTCCTCCATCAAGCGGATGAAGCGACGCATCCGGCTGTGGGAGAAGCAGTACGCGGCGGGCGAGGTGTCGCGGGAGAAAATCATGGAGAGCTTTACCGCCTGGGAGGCACACGCCAAGCACGGCGACACAAAGCAGCTCCGCAGAGAAATGCGGTCCAGGCTGTTGATGGCTCTGGACCGCGCAGACGAGGCCAGGCGGGCGGCGGGCATCCCCGCTGCCCGGCCCGGACCTGACGAAAGGAGAACAAAACGATATGGGACAGTTACTTTCCAATCTGGCAAACGGCAGCCTGGTGAAGCTGGCGGAAAACAGCAAGCCCACCAAGTTCATCAAGCTGGACAATGACCACTACGGCACCGGCACGGGCGTGACCCTTATCCGCAAGGATGCTTTCAGTGAGATCGCATGGAACGCCTCTGACAGCAACGGCTACAAAAACCGTTACTTCGGCTGCACCCTGGACAACTTCTGTGACGGTATCTGGCCGCTGAAACTGGACGAGAAAATCCGGGAGTGCCTGGTCCCCGTCCCCATTGTGGTGGCGGAGGGCAACCAGGTGGCGACGCTGCACACGATCTACCGCAAGGGCTTTGCCATCTCCTGCACGGAGGCGGGCGTGAGCGGCTGGCATACGGAGGGCAAGGCGTTCAGCTATTTCTCCGACAACGCAAAGCGCATCGCCTATCTGGACGAGACGGCGACCGCCGTCCGCTGGGGCCTGCGCTCCCCGGACTCGAGTGACCGCAGCGCGTACAGCATCGACACCGTCGGCACCGTGAACAACCGCTACGTGTGCTACGCCTACTTCGCGCCGCGTCCCGCTTTTAATCTTAAATCTTCTATCGTTGTATCTGACAGCAAAGACAGCGATGGATGCTACACGGTTGAGAGCGTGCCGGGCAACGACGGCGGGCTGTATGTGAAGAACAACGGCCTGTGGGTCCGCGCGGTGTAAGAGAAGCACCCAGAAAGCCGGGCGGCGGCGTGCCGCTGCCCGGCAAATTCTATGAGAGGAGGCGGCGGTATGCCGAGCATCAATGAAGTTATCGAACGGGTGAACCGGGCGAGGCCGGACGCCATCGACGACGAGACCAAGGCGGCGTGGCTGCTGGAGCTGGACGGACAGCTCTACCGGGAGACCATCCTGCGGCACCAGCTCACGAGCGGGCGCGGGGCCAAGGGACCCGTCGCCGTCTGTCCCACCTGCGGCGGGACGGAGATCGCCTATGACCGGGTGATGGACAGCAACCTGTGTCCGGCGTGCGGCTGGACCGACCTGCCGGACTTTCCCAAGGCGTTCCCGGAGGACGGGGACAAGCCCCTGCTGGTGGAGGCCCCCTACGACGGGCTGTACGACCTGTACCTTATGAGCAAGGTGGACTTTTACAACCGGGAGGCCGACAACTACAACAACTCCGCCCTGGCGTACAACGCAGCGCTGGACGAATGGCGGAAACAGTATCACCGCAGACACCTGCCCATCGGCGGCGGGGGTCTGACGGGTCTATTTTAGGAGGAGGGGCGAGATGAACCTGCCATACATGACGGCGGCGACCGGCAAGAACCGCAAGCAGATCATCGCCTTTGCCGGGCTGAATTACGGCCAGGGGGCCGGGGACGGCGAGCTGGCAGAGAGCTGGGGCCTCTCCTCCGCCCGCTTCCCGTGCCTCAGTCAGCGGGACGGGCGCAAGACCGCCGGGACCTACACCAGCCCCACGGGGCTGTACGCACGGGGGAAGCTGTGCGTGGTGGACGGGACCGACTTTCTCTATGACGGCAAGGTGGTGGGCCATGTGACTGCGGGTGAAAAGCAGTTTGCCACCATCAACACCAAAATCGTCATTTTCCCCGATAAGGTCTACTACGACACGGAGGCAGAGAAGTTTGGGATGCTGGCGGCGGAATACCCCGGCTTCCCCGGCGACGTGACCTTCACGGCCAACACCCTGACCGTGCCGGAGCAGAGCTACATCGACCAGGCGGCGGAGAACGCAGAGACCAAGGGCAGCGTGGCCGCCGACACATCCATCACCGCCTACACCGGGGCCAGCGTGAACAAGACCACGGGAGCGCTGACTATGAGCGGCGGGACCGCAGGGACCCCAGACAAGCTCAAGGCGGGCGATTACATTCAATACGACTGCGACAGCTCCAAGGAGTACATGGTGGTGCAGAGCAGCGCAAAGCAGAGCGACGGGACCTACCAGATCACCTATCTGCTGCACACAGCGGCGCTGCACAAATACCCAGGCTTCGACGAGCTTTTCAAGGCCGGAGACGCAATCGAAATCTCCGGCTGTACGACCTGCGCCGCGAACAACGGCAGCCACATCATCCGCTCCCTGGAGGCGCGGAAGCTGACCTTCACCAAGGACATCTTCACCAAGACCGGCGTGGAGACCGGGACGGTGATGCTGGAGCGGAAGGTGCCGGACCTGACGTGCATCTGTGAGTGCGATAACCGCATCTGGGGCGCGGAGGGCAAGACCATCTACGCCAGCGCCCTGGGCGACCCGACCAACTTCTACGTCTACGACGGGGTGTCCACGGACAGCTACGCCGTGGCCGTGGGCACGGAGGGCGAGTTCACCGGGTGCATCGCCTACTCCAGCACGGTGCTGTTCTGGAAAGAGAATTGCCTGCACAAGGTCCTGGGCAGCTATCCGGCGCAGTATGAAATCTACACCTACACGGTGCCCGGCATCCAGAAGGGCAGCGAGAAGTCCCTGGCCGTCATCAACGAGACGCTGTTCTACAAGGGCCGCAACGGCGTGTACGCCTACTCCGGCGGGACCCCGGAGTTGCTGACGGAGAACTTCGGGACCCGGCGCTTCTTCGACGCGGTGGGCGGCACGGACGGCGAGCGCTACTACATCTCCATGCGGACGGAAAAGGGCGACTGGGAGCTGTACGTCTTTGATACGCTGCGGTCCATCTGGCTGCGGGAGGACGCGACCCACGCGCTGGACTGGGCCTATCTGGACGGGACGCTCTACTTCCTGGACGGGGCCACGGGCAAGCTGATGACCACCGGGCAGGACTACTCCGAGGAGGGCCTGGTGAACTGGAGCGCAACGCTGTGCCAGATGGACGAGACGAGCCACGGGCGCAAGTGCTATTCCAAGCTGTACCTGCGGGCGGACCTGGAGGCCGGGGCCTGGCTCAAGGTGGAGATCAGCACGGACGGCAAGCCCTTCCGGCAGGTGTTCTCCACCCACAACGAGCGGGCCAAGACCCTGCAAGTCCCCATCCTGCCGGTGCGGTGCGACAACTTCCGCATCCGGCTGTCCGGCAAGGGCGGATGCCTGGTCAAGAGCATCATCCGGGAGTTCGCCCTGGGCAGCGAATATTAAGGGGGTGATAGGGCATGGCAACCACCCTCCCCGGCTCCCCTCCTTCGTTTGACCGCAACGACGTGAACGGGACCGTAAAATCTCTGTGCAACTACACCAGAAACCTGCAAGAAAATCTGGACTTCATGCTGGGGCAGCTTCAAAAGAGCATGACCGCCATACAGACCAGCGTGGAGGGGCTGAACAGCAAGGTCTCCAGCCTGCAAACCGCCCTCTCCGGGGTGCAGCAGAGCGTGAGCGCGCTGGGCAGCGAGTACAACAAGCTGGCAGCCCGCGTGACGGCGCTGGAGCAGAAAACCAACTGAAAGAGGAGGTAATCCGACATGGCAAAACCCGATATGTCCAGGAACAAAGACCTGGCGGGCAAGACCGTCTCCAAGGGCGGCTACAACATCAGCTATAACGAGAACGGCTATGCCACCAGCGCCATCAAGACCGGAAGCAAGACCGGCAAGGCCGCCGCGCCCAGCGCCGACACGGTGGGCGGCGGCGGCAGCGACCGGGGCAGCTACGGCGGCAGCGTATATGACCAGGAGCATTTTTCCAATGACGAGCTGCGGAGCGCGGCGGAGGTCCGGGCGGCAGCGGCGGCAGGCAAAACGACCTGGGCAGACGCCCACGACTATGTGGAGCGAATCCGCAGCAACTACGGCTATTCCGGCGACAGCGACGGCAGCCGCTACATTCCCCTGGAGATGGGCGGCGGCGGACGAGGAAACGGAGGCGGCGGTTTCTCCTACGAGGCGGCCCCCACCTACACCAGCCGCTACCAGAACCAGATCGACGACCTGACCCGCCAAATCCTTAACCGGGAGGCGTTCAGCTACGACCCGGAGAAGGACCCCACCTATCAGCAGTACAAGGAGAGCTACACGCGCAGCGGCGAGCGGGCGATGCAGGACACCCTGGGGCAGGTCAGTGCCCGCACAGGCGGCCTTGCAAGCAGCTATGCGGGCAGCGCAGCGCAGCAGACCTATGACAACTACATGGGGGCACTGGCCGATAAAATCCCGGAGCTGAAACAGCTTGCCTACTCCATGTACCAGGACGAGGGCAACACCCAGAGGGCAAACCTGGAAATGCTGGTGGCCCTGGAGCAGGGCGACTACGCCAAGTACGCCGACCTCCTGGCCCAGTACAACACGGACCGGAGCTTCGACTACGGCGTGCATCGGGACAATATCAGCGACGAGCGCTACAACAACGAGTGGAACTATTCCGTGGGCCGGGACCAGATCGCGGACAAGCGCTACGAGGACGAGACCGCCTACAACCGGGAGACCTACAAGGACGAGACGGAGTACAACCGGGCGCTGGCAAAGGCCCAGACCCTTGCGGCGGGCGGCGACTTCTCCGGCTACAAGGCCCTGGGGTACACAGACCAGGAGATCGCGGGCCTCAAGAGCGCATACAACAAGGCGCAGGCATCCGTTCGCTCCGGCGGCGGGTCCTCCAGAGGCGGCAGCTCCGGCGGAAGCAAGAGCGGCGGCTCAAGCGCCAGCGAGGACGTGTACGCAGGAATGTACAAGGCGGGCATCCGCAGCGAGGGCGACGCATACGCCTGGCTGCTGTCCGCCGGGTACAACACCACCCAGGCCGGAAAGCTGGCCGGGTATTACGCCGACTGGATGAAGAACCAGGGCGGCAGCGGCAGCGGCAGCGACGCCCAGATCGGTAACCGGCACGGGGATAGCTGGATTTATATTCCCGGCCATGGCCGCTTCACCTACGACGAGGTGGAGAACTACGTCAACAGCGGAAAGGTCATCGAGACCTACGACAGCGCGACCAACACCTACACCTACAAGTGGAACGGCAATAAGAAGTAAGGAGGCGGCCCTATGGCAAGCGCAAGCGATTTTTTGAAGAAGCGGGCGGCGGCGCGGCAGCAGGCCGAGAGCATCCAGAGCAGCGATAAGACCCCTCTGGGCAAGAATGACGACGGCACCGTAACGCGGGCGAGCAACTTTCTGCGGAACAAAGCCGCAGAACGCCGGGCCGTCATCGACCAGCAGTACGGCAAGGATGCCTACGGCGGCAGCGGCAGATACGAGGTGGACAAGGCCCAGGGCTTCAATTCCTGGCTGGAGAGCGTGAACGGCCTCTCCAGCCAGCTGGGCAGCGACTACCAGAGCCGGGACGGCAAATTCCAGAGTGCCGCAGACTTTGGGAAGTACCGGGATGACAACGACGCCCGCATCAGCGTGATGCAGAACAGGGCCAACGCCTACCGCACCTACTTCCAGGACAACCGGGAGATATACGGAGAGGATGCCGTGAACGGCGTCCTTTCCACCCTGGACCAGGGCAGCAAGTACCTGGAGGAGCTGCGAGGCGGGCTGAACAGCGAGTATGACTTCTGGTCCCAGTTCAAGGACGAGAACGACTACAACACCTACCAGCGGGGCAAGGAATATGCCGCACTGGCGGAGAAACCCGATTTTGCAGAGAAAAGCCAGTACAAGAGCACGGCCAACGGCCAGGAGAAATTCAACGCATGGAGCGGGACCTACTCCAACAGCGGCTTTGACGACATCGCCTACGACTACATCAACCGCAACGAGGAGGCCCGCAGCCGCCAGATGCTCTCCGACATCCAGAGCAACGCGTCCCTGCTGGGCCTGGACAACAGCGAGCGGCGGGAGATGACGGATGACGAGATCGCCACCTTCAACTACCTGTACGCCCAGGACACCGCCAACGGCGACGCGGAGCACAAGAACGCCTACGCCTACATCGACTACCTGACCGGAGACCTCAACTACCGCCAGCGGGCCAAGGCCGAGGAGGAATGGGCCACCTACGCCAAGGAGCACCCGGTGGGGTCCTCCGCGTTCAGCGTGCTGGAAAGCCCCCTCAAGGGCCTTTCCTACCTGGGCCAGGCGGCGGATTACCTCTCCGACGGGGAAATCGACCAGAACGCAGGCTACAACAAGTTCAGCTACATCAACAGCGCCATCCGCAACGAGGTGAACACCATTGTGGAGGACAACTGGAGCGGCGTGGGCAGCTTTGCCTACCAGACCGGCATGAGTATGGGCGACTTCCTGCTGAATACTGCCATCACCGGCGGCAACCAGGCGCTCTCCCTTGCCATCATGGGCACCGGCGCGGCGGCGGATGCCACCATCTCCGCAAAGGACCGGGGCCTGTCCGATAACCAGGCGTTCGCCCTGGGCACCATCGCAGGCGCGGCGGAGATCATCACCGAGAAGGTCAGCCTGGATGCCCTGCTGGACAAAACCGCGCTCACCAAGAGCGCCATGGGCTACTTCCTCAAAAACACCCTGGCCGAGGGCAGCGAGGAAGTGGGCAGCGACATCATCAACCTGGTGGCCGACGTGCTCATTTCCAAGGACAAGAGCGAGTGGCAGACCTCCATCGACGCCTACGAGGCCGAGGGCATGACCGAGAAGGAGGCGTTCTGGCGGGCCGTCCGGGACCAGGCGGAGAACATGGGCCTGGACTTCCTGGGCGGCGCTGTCTCCGGCGGCGTGATGTCCGGCGCGGGCATCGCCATCAACGCAGGGCTGAATGAATACGGCGCACGGCGCACCGGCGCGGAGTTCCAGGCGATGGGCGACGACGTGGTGCAGGCCACCATCCAGGAAGGGCTTGCAAGCGACCCCAGCACCCAGAGCTACAAGCTGGCCGTGCAGCTCCAGCAGAAGCTCGACGCCGGGCAGACCCTCACCAGCGCAGAAATCGGGCGGCTGTACCAGGCCAACGTGCAGGCCATCGACGCGGAGGACGGCAGCGGCGACCTGCTGCTGCGGGCCGCCGAGGAAGTGGCCCAGAAGGGCCGCGTGACCAACAACACCGCCATCGACATTTTGAGCAACCCCACCGCCATCAACACGCTGACGCAGGAGGTGGGGCTGAACATCAGCGAGGACATGAGCAAGTCCCAGCAGCGCAAGGCCGTCAAGAACGCCGTGGCGACCCTTGCAAGGACGCAGAGCGACGTTTCTACGAACGCGAGGGAAACTGCCCCCGCCGCAACGGAAGCCCGGCAGACGGCCACGCAGGAGACCGTGCGCCCTGCCATGCAGGTGGAGCAGCAGCGCCCTGCGGCGCAGCAGGCGTATGACATCCGCCGCGTGCGGGACGCTGCGGCCAGCCTGGGCGAGAACGGGGCCAAGGCCCTCGCCGCCAGCTACGACGGCAGCGTGCGGGCCGACGACTACTACGCAGGCTTCGCCTCCTACTACGAGGCGGGTATCAACGGCGCAGACATGGCAAGGGTGGACAGCGACTACGGCAGCCGCCTGACGGAGGCCCAGCGCTTCGCGGCCTACTCCGCCGGACAGAACGACGCCGCCCTCTCCCTCCAGCGTGAACAGCAGGCGGCCAAGTATGCCAAGGTAGCCGGAGAGGACAGCGGTCTCGTGTATGACGACTTTGTGAAGCAGGCCGTGGAGAGCGGCAGGCCGTTGCAGGACAAGCAGGGCCGTGCCATTCTGGACGCTAACGGTGAGAGCCGCGTCTATCTGACCGCCGAGACGGCGGCCAAGGTCAACAGAGTTGCCAAGGCCCTGGGCGTGCGGGTGCAGTTCGTGGACAGCGTGCGCGGCGGAACGGCCAATGCACAGATCAGCGGCAGCACGGTGCTGGTGGAACGGAACAATGAAAACCCTGTACTGGCTATTGTGGGCCACGAGATGACCCACCGGATGCAGGAGCTTGCCCCCACGGAGTACCGGACGTTCCGGGACATCGTGGCACAGGAGGAGCAGGACAGCATCCAGAAGCGCATCGACAGCTACGCCGCGCAGGGCGTGGAGCTGACCTATGAGCAGGCCATGGACGAGGTGGCGGCGGACTATGCGGGCCGCCTCATTGACGACGGCAAGGTGCTGGATGACTTCATCGAGCGGCACCGGGATGACCGGACGCTGCTGCAAAAGGTCCGGGACGCTATCCGCTCCCTCATTGATAAGCTGACTGGGGCCGAGAAGAAAAAGGCCCAGACCGCCGAGGGGAAGCTGACGGCAGCCTTGGAGGCGGCAGCCCGGCAGGCAAAGACCTTGCAAGGAGAGGGCGGCAATGATACAATGGCCGCAACAAGAAATTCTTTGAAGGAGGACGGCAAGGATGGACAAGAAAGCGAAACTGGCGGCAGACCTGGCACAGGCAGCCGAGAAGGATATGGGCAGAGCGCTGACCGAGAAGGAAAAGGCCAAGATGGACGAGTTCGCAGAGAGCTTTCTGCTGCTTCTGGACGACACGGAGGAGTAAACCCGTCTTTCGGGGCCAAACCCGTGCGCTCCTGGGTGGAGGGCCACACGGTGGAACCGGCCAAGGGCAGCGTGGCCTACGCAGAGCAGCGGACGGCGGTGGACTACGGCGTGCCGAGCTTTGTTGTGGCGGATGCGGCATGGGCCAAGAACAAGGGCAGCACCCCGGCGTTCTCTGCCGATGGGCAAATCTTCTTCCGGGAGACCCTGCCGGAGAAGAACCGGGGGATGTTTGCCCCCCACGAGGTCACTCATGTGATGCGGCAGGTAGGCTACAAGCCTTACCTGGACTTTGTGGAACGGACGCCAACGATGCTGAATATGAGCGACGGGATGACCCGTGTGCTGCTGAACCATGTGGCAGAGCATCAGCATACCACGCTGGAAAATGCAGACCCGGCCCGCCTCTATGACGAGTTCAACGCGACGATGTACGGGCATATCGCGGCGGGCAAAGCAGATATGTTCGTGGACGGTCCTGCGGCCCATGTGTTCCACGACTTCGACGCATACGCCAAGGAGTTGGGCGAGCTGCACGAGCGCTTCAAGGCCGACAATCAGAAAAAGACGAAATTCTCTCTCAAGGCCCCGGTGGAGGAGACGGACAAGCTGCTGGCCCTGCACAACAAGGACGAGAACAGCATCCTGGCTGCCATCAAGTTGGGCGGCCTGCCCATGCCCTCCATCGCCATTGTAAAAGCCAGGGACGGGCACACCAAGTACGGCCCCATCTCCCTTGTGTTCAGCAAGGACACCATCGACCCGCAGCTATTCCGCGCCAACAAGGTGTACGGTGGCGATGCCTGGACGCCGACAGCTCCGCGAGTAGATTACCCCGTGAACAGCAAAAAGGCATCCCAGGTGGAGCACGAGCTGCACCGGCTGGCCGGGGATGTCTCCGTGGCCGGGGGCATCTTCGGGAACAGCGCCGCCCTGCGCTCTATTGGCATCGACGACACCAGCACCAGGAGCACGGCAGAGCTGGCGGAGAAGCTGGCCTCCACGGACACGGTGCGGGCGGCCTATCTGGCAGACCAGGGCAAGAGCCTGGAGCCGGTGAAGATGGACAAGGTGTGGGACAAGTTCGGTAACGACACCCTGCAAAAGGTGGTTGACCGCCTGGGCGTGAACACGCTGGCTGAAATCGAGGCCAACCTGGAGACCGGCGAGAGCGTGAAGGACGCCCTGGGCGAGAATGCCGAGGCCATCCGCGACATTCTCCGGGACTACTACCGGGAACAGGGCGAACCCATGCTCCGCAGAATGGCCGTCAAGAGGCATTGGACCGACGCGGAGATCAACGAAAGACGGCAGACCCGCATCGACAATTCCATGGACGGCGTTTCCATCTTCACCCTGGAGGACATCGTTCACCACGCATGGGATATGTACCAGGACGGCGGCGCGACCAAGGGCGAAATTGACCGGATGGCTACCTCTGACGCGCTGCGCAGCGCCGTGGATGACCACGCCGTTGAGGAGTGGATTGCCGGGAAGCTGGACGGCCTGCTGGGCGAGGCGGGCATCTACAATGGCAAGGACCCCTACACCCCCTCCGGCAATCTCCGCAGCTTCTCGCAGCTCCACTATGCCTACACCCTGGAGAACATCGTCAAGGCGATGAAGGAGGGCCAGGAGGAGCGCGGCGGCAACACCTGGGGCGCAAGCGCCAAGACCCTGCAATCCGTGGCGACGCCGGAATACCGCAGCATCCAGGAGATCAAGGCGGACAGTGGGCGGCTGGGCATGGACGAGGGGGCCGAGTATGAAGCAAAGCTCCAGGCCATTGATGACCAGATCGGCAGCATCATCACGAAGATCAAGCAGGGAAACAAGGCTCATTCCGACAATTCCTTCGTCGAGAGCGACATCATCGGCAGCATCCTGATGGAAACGTCCAAGGGCAAGAGGACGGTGGACGCTATCATGCGGGCCTTCTCCAAGGAGGGGTACAAAATCAGCAGCCAGACGGCCCAGGACATCCAGGCCGTCTACCAGGAGGCGGCGGAAATGCCCACCGGCTACTTTGAGGCCAAGCCCCAGCGGGCCGTCGGCTTCGACGAAGTGCTGGCCGCCGTCATCCCCGATGACAGCAGCAAAAAGCTGCGGGACGGTCTGGAGCAGGCCGGTGTGCGGATGCTGGAATACAAGACCGGAGACGACGCGGACCGCCTTGCCAAGATCAACAGCGTGGAGGACGCACGCTTCTCTCTCAAGGCCGGGACGGAAAGCAAGAGTGTTGCCGCCTTGCAGGAGGAAAACCGGCTGCTGCGGGAGCAGATGAAGGACTACATCGCCATCCAGCGCCGAAACGGGAAGCTCCAGGAGAGCCGGGACTACTGGCAGGGCCAGACCCGGCGGACCCAGCGCGTGACCACGGACAAAAAGGCCGTGACCGCCGCCGCGAAACAGCTTATCCAGAACTACGGGGCCGACATCGCGGTGAAGGACATCCAGGGAGACCTCCAGAGCCTCTATGACTACATCGCCAGCGGCTACGACGGCAAGGACGAGCTGACCTACACCGAGGCCCGCCGCCGGGCGGAGGACATCGCGCAAACCCTGGTGAGCAACGCGGTGGCCGTGGACAGCGATATGTACGATGCGTACAGCGACCTGCGGGACTACCTGCGGACGACCAAAATCATCTACGGCAAGGAGTACCACGGGGACATCGCAGACTACGGCGATTTCCGCAAGCGGCAGTTCGGACGGCTGAACCTGGGCAGCGAGGGCCACACCAACATCGACCAGGTGTACCAGGAGCTATCCTCCCGCTGGCCGGAGTTTTTCAGCGAGCAGGAGCAGACCCACCCAACGGACCAGCTCCTCCATATCGTGGAAGTGCTGGACGGCATCAGCGAGATCAACGAGTACAACCCCTTCTCCCGCTACATGGACCAGGCCGTGACCGGCGCGGCGAACGAGATCATGGAGACCTTCTTCGACCTGCCCCAGACGCGAAAGACCTTTGCGGACCGGCAGGCATTGAAGCTGGAGAACGCCAAGGCCAAGGGCCGGGAGCAGGTCCAGAAGGTGCGGGAGCAGTACACCACCCGCCTGGCGGAACTGCGGGAGCAGAACCGGCAGCGGGTACAGAACGCCATCGCCAAGGAGCGGGAGACCCGCGAGCGGCAGATGGGTGCTCTGAAAGACCGCTATGCGGCCAAGGACGCAGCGGGCCGGGAACGCCGGGCGGCCCGTGAGCTGCGGGCCAAAATCACCCGCCATGCAAGCGCTCTGTCCCAGAAGCTCCTCCGCCCCAGCGACCAGCACCACATCCCGGAGGCCATGCGCGGAAGCGTGGCCGCTATGCTGGAGAGCATCAACCAGGAGAGCCAGTACACCCTCGACGAGAACGGCAAGCGGGTGAAGGATGGCAGCGGCACCCCCACCAAGCGAACCGAGGCGTTCCGCGCCCTCAAGGAGCAGTACGCCAAAATCGTGGCCGAGGGCGGGGATATGGTCATTGACCCCTCCCTGCTGGGCAGCGACGCCGACGGCATCAAGGGCGGCTTTGATGCGGTCATCGCCATGAAGGACACCAAGCTGGCCGACATGAGCGTGGCGCAGCTTCAAACCGTGTGGCAGGTGGTCAAGGCCGTGGAGCACAGCGTGAACACGGCGGGGAAAGTCCTGTCCAAGACCAAGTACGCCAGGACGGCGGACTGGGCGCAGGCTATCTCCATCGGGACCAGCAGCCGCCGGGCCAAGAACAGCCTGACCCGCAACCATGCCCTCATTGACCTGGAGACCCCGTACACCTTCTTCTCCCATTACGGAGAGGCGGGCAAGGCGGTCTACCGGATGCTGCGGGACGCGCAGGACCAGCAGCAGCTCATGGTGGACCATGTGGCCGAGGAGGTCCGCAAGATCGTGGACCCCAAGACGGTGAAGAAGCTGGAGGCGACCACGCATACCTTCACCACGGAGCGAGGCGAGAAGCTGACCCTTTCCACGGCCCAGGTGATGGAGCTGTACGAGCTGGTGAAGCGCAAGCAGGCCCACGACCACCTACTCAAAGGCGGCGTGGTCCAGCCAGAGATCAAAACCTCGCAAATCCGGCGCGGCACGGACAGCATCCGCCTGACGGAGGGCGACCTGGCGAACATCACCGGGACGCTGACACCGGAGCAGGTGAAGATCGCGGACGGCCTGCAAGGACTGACCCGTGGCGTGCTGGCCGACTACGGCAACAAGGCCAGCATGAAAGCCTATGGTTACAAGAAGTTCACCGAGAGCGACTACTGGCCCATCAAATCGGCCAAGGAGGGCCTGCACAGCAACATCGAAAAGGGCGGAAACAACACCCGCTCCATTAAGAACATCGGCATGGCAAAGACCACGATGCCCCACGCGAGCAACGCCCTGGACCTGGCGGGTATCTTCACCACCTTTGCCAACCACGCCTCCGACATGACGGACTATGCCTCCTGGCTCTGCACGATGGAGGACATCAACCGCCTGTTCAACTACCAGTTCCGGGACGAGGAGGGCAACCCAACCGGCAAGACCATCAAGGGCCTGCTGGACCGCGTGGGCGGCCCCGGCAGTCAAAAATACTGGCACAACCTGATGGAGGACATCCAGAACGGCATCAACGCCCCCGGCGACAGCCCCATGTGGGACATCGCTGGAAAGACCATCGGCGGCTTCAAGGGCGCAGCCGTGGGCGCGAACATCCGCGTGGTCATCCAGCAGCCCACGGCGTTCTTCCGGGCGGCGGCGGTACTGGACCCCCAGGACATGGCGCGGGGCCTTGCAAGAGGCGTTACGCGGGGCAGCGGATGGAAGAAAGCCCTGCAATACTCCCCCATCGCCATGCGGAAGGATGCGGGCGGCTTCGACATCTCCAGCCCCTACAAGATGACCGAGACGCTGTTCGACAACCGGACGAACGTGCGGAAGCTGAACGACGCCCTTTCCGCCCCTGCGGGCGCGGCGGACGCTGTGACCTGGGGTAAGCTGTGGAACGCCTGCGAGTGGGCCACGGCGCGGGAACACCAGGGCCTCACCAAGGGCAGCGAGGCGTTCTACCGGCAGACGGCAAAGCTGTTCGCGGAGGTCATCGACCAGACCCAGGTGGTAGACGGCGTGCTCCAGCGGTCCAACATCATGCGCTCCAGCAACGCGGTGGTGAAGCAGGCGACCAGCTTCATGGGCGAGCCTATTATGAGCCTCAACCTGCTGATGCGGGCCTATGACCAGGTGCGCTACGAGCAGAACAGCCAGAAGCGCGGCAAGGCCATCAAGACGATGGGCCGGGCAGCCACGGCCCTGGTGGTGACGAACGTGGTCAACGCTCTGGCCCAGAGCCTTATCGACGCCATGCGCGACGATGACGAAGATAAAAAATACTGGGAGCGCTTCCGGGCTGCGTTCACCGGCATCTCCGGTGACGAGGAGACCCCCTGGGAGAAAGCCTGGAACGCCATCATGGAGGGCAACGTCGGCAGCAACATGAACCCCCTGGGGCAAATCCCCTTTGTGAAGGACGCGCTGTCCATCATGCAGGGCTACGACGTGTCCCGCACGGAAATGGAGATCGTGTCCGACCTTATCCAGGCCGGACAGACGGCCATCCAGAGCGCCGACGGCCAGGGCAAGCGGACCAGGGCCTACGCCCTCAAGGAGTTGCTGGCCGCCGGTGCAAAGATGTTCGGCATCCCGGCCTCCAACCTGACGCGGGATATGTGGGGCCTGGCCCGGAGCGCGGCGGTGGAGACCGGCAACATCCCGCTCCAGTATGAGATGGAAAAGGCTATCTACAACATCTCCAATACCGGCAACAAGAACCGCTATTACGCCATTCTGTACCGGGCGCTGGAGCAGGGCGACATGGACACCTACCAGCACATCAGGGACGACCTGATGAACAGCATGGGCGTGGACGGCGCAGGCATCGACAGCGCCATGCGGAGCCGCTACAACAAGGCCGTTGAGAAGGACCCGGACTACACCCTGCCACAGAGGGCACGGGACCTTATCGGCAGCAGGGACAAATACGCCCCGGCCAAGGAGAAGGAGGAAACCTTCGGCGCGGACGACCTGGGCAGCAGCGCCTACCGGGCATACTCCGACCAGCGGGCCAGCGACTACCGCAGCATGGCCGACGACCTGACGAGCAGCCCTATTTTCCAGGGAATGGACGACGAGACCCGCGACAAGGTGCTCAAGGCGGCCTATGATCTGGCCGACAAGAGCGCCCTGGCGGACCATTCCGACGGGCAGTACGAGGTCAGCACCAAGTGGATGGCCCAGGCCGACGACGCAGAGGCCCAGGGCATCGAACCCTGGGAGTACGTCCTGTTCCACACCGCCTACAACGAGATGGAAGGGACCAAGGACGCAGACGGCAAGACCGTGAAGGGCGAGGCCAAGAGCGACCATGTGCGGGAATGGCTGGAGGACTTCTCCGGCCTGACCGACGAGCAGCGGGCTTTCCTTTGGGGGACCGTCTACACCAGCGAATGGTAAAGAAAGAAGGGCCGGGAGTTAATCCCAGCCCTTCTTGTTTTCTTCAAACGCTGCCGCCGTAGCCGCACGCTCTACAAAATCGGCCTTGTCTGCGTCCGTGTCTATCCCGCGTGAACGGAAATATTTGTCCAGTTCTCCGCCCCATTCAAATTCTGTTTCTATTACCATCCTCCGCTTTTTCCGCTCTGCATCATTTCTATCAGCATGAATGCTCAATATCGCTATTGCGACGACCGCAAACAACAACGCAGCAGTACCAACCAGTTTATACCAAGGAAGATATGATGCCGCCCGGAAAACATCTCCAACCCAGGAAATACAAAGGCAGACCAGGGCAGCTACGACAAAAAACAACACGACTTTCATGTATAGTATACATTTTTTCACATCTATTCCTCCTCACGGCCTGCATACGGAGCAGGCGTATTTGTCGTCCCGCTCCGCGTCTGCGGGCGTTTTATAGTAGACCTTGTTTTCCTCCAGGATGTTGTCCGCATAATCGCAGGTGAGCCGGTGGTACTTATCGCTGTTAGCACTTGCTACCACTTCCTCCGCCCGCTGGGCGCTCACCACCGCCGCCTTTGCCGCCGGAGCTGCCGAGGCGGGCCGCGTAGCAAAGAGCAGCACTATGGCAAAGAAAACGGCGCAGAGGACCAGGGCAATATTGCGCTGCAAGACATATTTCCGCTGCTGCTTCCCCTGCTCTGCGATTTCTTTCTCAAGGAGTGAAGCGCGAATTTTCAAGTATTCTTCATTTGTCATTTCTGTTCCCTTTAGGCTCATAGGGCAATCCCTCTCTTTCAAATTTTTATCTGCTTCGGGGCGAAAAGGATGCGGGGCTTTGATATGCTCAATGGGAAAGGCAGGTGATACCAATGGAGTGGAACATCATTGTGGGACTGGTATGCACGGTGCTGGGTGCTGTCATCAGTTATGCCACCTTCTCCCGCAACAAGGGGAAAGACGACAGGAGCAACGGCCAACAGCTCGGCACCGTTTTGACAGAGCTGGGGTACATCAAGTCCAACACGGACGAGATCAAGACGGAACAGCGAGAGCAGCGCAAGACCAACACAGCGGTGGAGGGCCGTCTGGCTGCCGTGGAGGCCAGCGCCAAGTCCGCACACCACCGCATTGACCATCTGGAGGCGGTACGAGATGAAGAACATTAAGACGACCACGCGGCGGCTGTTCGTGACAACGCAGATCGCCGCGCTGGGGTGGGTCACGATGTCCTACCTCATCGCCCTGTACGCCACGGTGCGCCTGGGCCAAGTGTTCCCGGTGGTGGACCTGTCCGAGCAGGCCATCGAGACCATCCTGGGCGTGAACGTCCTCAAGGTGGTGGAGAACATCTTCGAGCACAACGACGGGGTGGTGTTCGGCAAGAGCAACGCACCGGAGAAGAAAATCAAACGAGATTGCTAAAGGAGGAAATCGAAATGAAAACCTATATCGGCACGAAAATCATTGAGGCGGTCCCCGCTATTCGCAAGGGCTGCAAAGTCTATGAGAAGGACCAGCCCATCGCCATGGGCGTGGTCCCCGATGAGGAGGGCTATAAGGTCTGCTACCCGGACGGCTACGAGAGTTTCAGCCCCAAGGCCGTGTTTGAGGCGGCGTACCGCCCCATCGACAGTATGAGCTTCGGTCTGGCTATCGAGGCCATGAAGAAGGGGAAGAAGTGCAGACGGGCGGGCTGGAACGGAAAGAACCAGCACATTGAGCTGGCCTCTGCCATCAGTTACACGTCCCCGGCTGGCACAATCGTCAATGCCGAGCACGCGGCCATTGGGAACAAGGCTATCGCATTCTGCGGCACTTCCGGCGTGCAAATGGGATGGCTTGCAAGCCAGGCGGATATGCTGGCCGACGACTGGGAAATCGTGGAGTAAAGGAAGGAGCACATCATGGATATTACGACAATCATTGAAGCGGCGGCTGCCCTTGTGGCTGCCGTCATCACCGCCGTGGTCATCCCCTATATCAAGAGCCGGACCACGGCCCAGCAGCAGGCGGAGATCAATGCCTGGGTGAAAATCGCTGTGACGGCGGCGGAGCAAATCTACCGTGGCAGCGGGCGCGGCGAGGAGAAGAAAGCCTATGTCCTCAACTGGCTGGCGGAGCACGGCATCACTCTGGACGAGGACCGCATCGACGCGCTCATTGAGGCCGCCGTCTACGAACTCAACCACGGCGTTCTGAAAGAAGGTGCGGGCAATGAGTAACAGCCCGCTGGTCAGCTACACCAAGCTGTCCCCCAACCATTCCGGCAAGCGCAAGCACGCCATCGACACCATCTCCATCCACTGTATGGCCGGGAACCTGTCCGTGGAGCGCTGCGGCGAACTGTTCCAGAACAAGGAACGCCAGGCCAGCAGCAACTACGGCATCGGCAGCGATGGGCGCATTGGTCTGTATGTGGACGAGGCCAACCGTTCGTGGTGTACCTCCTCCGCCAGCAACGACAACCGGGCCGTCACCATTGAGGTGGCGAACATCGTTGCCAAGGACCCGTGGCCGGTCTCCGACGCGGCCTACAAGTCCCTCATTGACCTGCTGGTGGACATCTGCCAACGCAACGGCATCCCCAGGCTGCTTTGGAAGGGAGATAAAAACCTCGTAGGTCAGGTAGACCGGCAGAACATGACCGTCCACCGCTGGTTTGCGGCGAAAGCCTGCCCTGGTGACTGGCTTTACAGCCGCCACGGCCAGATTGCCGCAGAAGTCAACAAAAGACTGGAGGCCGCAAAGGCCGGAAAGGATGAAGAAGCTATGGACACCAAACAGCTCACGAGCTGCGCCGACACCGGAGACAACCCCTCCGCCTGGGCCAAGGAGGCTACCGACTACTGCAAGCGCAAGGGTATCTTCGCCGGAGACGGCGCGGGCAACTATGGATGGCAGAAGCCCATCACCCGCGAGGCCACGGCCCAGATCATCTACAATCTGCTGGAGGCCGCCGGGATGCTGGACAAGCTGCCGGACGTGAAGTGAGATATTCCCACTTTTTGTACCAAAACGATAAAGGTTGTAAATCTTTATTACAAAGATAGTCCTTTTCCGTGGTACTGTCAAGGTGCCGAGGAGGGGCTGCGTGTGAAGATTTACGATTTTGAGGGACAAAAGAATATCTCCGGGGACCGCATCCACCAGGTGCGGGCGACCAAACGCATCTCCCAGGCGGACCTCGCTGCGAGGATGCAGGTCAAGGGCGTGTTCATCGAGCGGGAGGCCATCAGCAAGATAGAGACCGGGGACCGCTTCGTGACGGACTACGAGCTGATGATCTTTGCCGAGGTCCTGGGCGTGACGATGGACTGGCTGACCGGAAAAGAATAAAAAATTTTGAAATCCCCCTACGGATAGTAGGGGGATTTTTGCATCTTCCGGGGCTATTGACATGGCCGAAAAAAGTGTGCTAAAGATATACAAATGCTATGCAAAAGTATTGCAAATGGAGGTTTTCCTATGCCGAGATATAAGGGCGCACACTTGACCTGGAACGACAGATTGACCATTGAAAAAATGCTCCGCGAGGGGTACAGCAAGCCGCAGATCGCCCGCTATCTGGGCGTGCATCACAGCACGGTCTACGACGAGTGCCGGAGGGGCGCGGTGGAGCTGAAACGCAGCGACCTGACCACCTATATCTCCTACTCCGCCGATGTCGCCAAGGACTACCACCTGGACCGCAAGAAGAACATGGAAAAGCCTCTGAAAATAGGCAAAGACCACCGGCTGGCCCGGTGGCTGGTCAAAACCATCTCCGAGGGGTATTCCCCGTCTGCTGCCTGCTCCATGCTGGGCAAAACGCCGGAGACCACCTTCTCCTGCACATTATGCCGTCAGACTGTGTATAAGTACATCGAGAACGGGGACTTGTGGCCCCTGACCAACAAGGAGCTGCGCTACAAGAGCGACCAGAAGCGGACCTACAACCGCGTGAAAGCGGCGAAAGCCCCCAGAGGGGACAGCATCGAGCATCGCCCGGAGCACATCAATAACCGGGAGGAGCCGGGCCACTGGGAGATGGACAGCGTAGTGGGCAAGAAGGGCACCAAGGCCGCCCTGTGCGTCCTCACCGGACGCGTGACGCGGGACGAGATCATCCGCAAGATGCACGACGACACCGCCGCCAGCGTCGTGGGCGTTCTGGACCGGCTGGAGCGGCGCATGGGGACCGCTATGTTCCGCCAGGTGTTCAAGAGCATCACCGTGGACAACGGGAGCGAATTTGCCGATTGCAAGGGCATGGAGCGCTCCTGTCTGCTGCCCGGAGAGAAGCGCACCCACGTCTACTACTGCCACCCCAGGTCCCCCGGAGAGCGCGGCAGCAACGAGAAGCAGAACCAGCTTATCCGGTGGTTTTTCCCCAAGGGCACGGACTTCCGTAAGGTAACGCAAAAAGAGGTGCGCCGGGTCCAGGACTGGATAAATAATTACCCACGGTTAATCCTGGACTGGCACACCTCTGCGGAACTTTTCAACGTGTTCCTTGCAAGCCTATAAAGACTATAAAAAATTTTTCAAAGAAATTCGGGTTTTAGTATTGACATTTGGCAATCTCAGTACCGTTTGTCCAGAATGGAGACGATCTCCGCAAGGGTATCGTGGTCGCAGTCCGCCACAATGGTAGCGCCGCAGCTTCGCACGGTTTCTACGCAGTTAGCCGGGGCAAACCCCTCTGCCGCCATCGTCAGCATGGAGAGATCGTTGTTTTCGTCTCCAGCGCAGTAGATATGATCCATGGAGATCCCCAGGCGCTTTGCCAGACGAGCTACCATAGCTCCCTTGCTGGCGCCCTTCCGGGTGACCTCCAGCAGAGTCCTATCGGAGAAAAACACCTCATAGTCCGCTGACCAAGGCTGTCCGCTCACATAGTCCCGCAGAGCCAGCAGGTGCTCGTGGTCATCCTCAAACATGATCTTGATGAGGGGCATCGGCACCACCAGCAGGGTTGGGACAGGCTGCACTCCGGCATGGGTCACGTGCTCATGCTGCCGGGTGTACTCGTTGGGCCGCACAGCATGGATCACATTGTCCATGTGATAGGCCTCCACTGCCGCTGTGGGAAACCGGTTCAGCACATCCTGACCTTGGCTGCGAATGGTCTCCGGCAGCTCCATGGTTTCCAGATAGCGTTCCGTTTTGAAATCGTACAGCGCGCCGCCGTTGCACACAACGGCCGGTGCGTTCATGGGCACCTGCTCCGCAAACATCCGGAAAGCGGGCAGCGCCCGGCCTGTGGCTACGGCAAAGCGGCCGCCGTTGTCCATGAAATAGCGGAGGGCTTCCACATTCCGCTGTGAAATAGGCGGAATGGGGCAGCCGGTGCGGCGGGGCCGCTCTGTATTCAGGATGGTATTGTCAAAGTCGCTGGCCAGCAGGACGCCGTCAAATTTTCCCATAGTTATTCTCCTAAAAAACGGCGGAGCGGAAAGATTCCCGCTCCGCCTGAGATAGTCGCTTATTCCGCGGAGGGTGTTCCGCCGGCGTTTCCGCCGCCACCGCCGCGATGGCGGCGTCCGCCCCGGTGACGGCGGCGCTTAACAGCTTCACCGTTTTCCGGATTGATGACCTTTTCCCGGGCGGGAGCCGCATCCTGTTTGGGACGTTGGTCCTGCTTGGGCCGCTCGGTCCGGGGGCGGTCCTGCTCAGGCCGCTGAGACCGGTTTG
>ERZ857840.1747-NODE-1747-length-23421-cov-13.484850_pt1 | contig 23421 bp, 17 predicted proteins | sample MGYA00519760_ERZ857840 | MGnify/ENA primary metagenome ERZ857840 (study PRJEB31778, sample SAMEA3449371) | human gut metagenome | biome: human gut; feature: human-associated habitat; material: faeces | place: United Kingdom | collected 2010/2012 ... | reverse complement strand
TTTCAAAGCCGCCGCGTTTTGGCTTCGCGCAAATCTGCTGTTAGCGGCTTTGTGCGAATTTACTTATGAAACTTGATGTTTAGCAAATGCTCTTCGAGAAACAAATATACCAATTCCCAAGAAGATGAGCGATACCGGGACTGCCCATACAGCATATAGCATACCGTTGCTCATTTGTTCTACCGACATAAGGGAAATAGCTTGTGTTTGATACAGCGGCAGAAGTACAATATACCGAAACAACGGATTTGTTTCAGAGACAGGCAGCAAAACAGGGAAAAGATAAATCGCCGCAGAAGCTACTAAAGCCACAATTTGTTTTTTGCTGATAGCAGACAGGAGCAGAGTAATTCCCATTACGCTGATCGTTCCTGTAAAAGCCAAAAGAATTTGGTATTTGAGTAATGTCCCGCAGGTGATGTTAAAAGGAATAAATCCCTCAACATACTCTATGGGCGCAAAAAGAATACTGCAATCCAATCCCGATTTCCCATAAAACATATAAGCAAGGATTAGATTGAAAGCTACAATCAATGCGGTAGAAAAAATAGTGGCAAAGATACTCGAAACAATCTTTGCGGTCGTGCATTTGGTTTTTCCGTATTTACTTGTCAAAATAATGTTATCCACTCCACCATACTCGCCAGAGAAAACAGGAGCAATTAGCAAAATAATTACTAATGAAAGGACAATAAAAATCTTCGCCATATTTTGGCTTGTACTAAGCCAACCGTTTACATACCCAACTTTTATTTCTTTATCGCCAAATACATCAGCTACGCTTAACCCGTTCCAACTACCATCTATATCAGCAAAATGGGAGAATACAGAAGACTGCAAAGCATTTTGATAAATGTATTTTGCGTTCATTCCATGTAAATCTTGAGTAGGCTTAAACTCAGACATCATCTGCTGTACTTTATTGTCAGTTAACTTTCCCTCATACTTCAATGCAATTTGCTTATCAATTTCAACCGCAGCTTTTCCAGTTTCCTCTGTACCGTTTCCGTCAAATGCGTACATACTGTGAAGCGTGGAAAAAGACAGTATCAAGGACAATAGTAATACGGCAGCAACAGAAATAACCGCAAAGCGTTGGGGCGTTTTCCTCCTTCTGGACAGGCTTGCCCATAAGCTCGTCAAGCAGCTTATCTTTCTCCGCCTTTTCCTGCACACCAATATCTGGCTCTGGCTGACCGTCCTTTGCATCTTTGGATTTCTCGGCTTCCGTCACAATAGAAGCGGTATCCACCGAAGCAAGATTAAAGCGTTCCACAATACGGCTGATTTTCGATGCGTCCTCGGCACGAGCGATGACATCGACCTCTGCATTTGGGTCTTTGTTTTTTCTGTCCGTGAGGACGCAGTAAAGCACACCGTATTTTTTTGCTTCCTGCGTGAACTTTTTCAAGTCGCCGCTTTTGACGGTAAAGACTTTCAGCTCCTTGCCAGAACGGAGCATACTTGTCAGCCTTGCTTTTCCTTTGGTTTTCTTTTCTTCTTTGAGAATGGAATACAACAGGATAGCGATGTTCTTCGCACCTGCACCTGTGATTTTGGCAGCGACCTCAAAGCCCTCCAAGCTCATTCGGACGATTTGTTCTGCCGCTTCGCCGCCTGTGTTCATTCTTCATCAGCTCCTTTCTTCGCTGTTCGTTTTCGTCTGCCCGTATCGTCTGCAATTTTTCCTTGAGGGTATCACTACGGGCGGAAATGCCCTCGCACAGTCTGACCTCCTTTCGGATAACTTTCAGCCGCCCCGAAATATCGGAAATCTCTGCCTTGACCGCTTCCTTTTCTTCGCCGCTTATCCTGCGGGATTTGGAGTAAAGCTCCTTTCGCTTCTGAAGCAGGGCAGACATCTCCGTTTCCAGAGAGCCTTTATATGAACAAAGCTGCTCCGCCGTATCAATGTGATTGCGGCAAAGCAGCCTTGTTTCCTGTGTGATGGCTTCCATCTTCATAAGGTCGTCCTTTAAGAGATAATGAAGCCGTGCATAATTTTGTTTTCTGCCTTTTGGCAGGATACCGAGCTTGTAGCAGTAATGGAGATACAGTCCACGCAAGCCACCGATTTTCTTAGCGTTCTTCAAAGAGCCTTTGACCCGATAGACCTTAATCTGTGGCTGTGGCTCCGAGAAGCTCTGGAATTTGACCGCATAGGAATTTTCTCTGATACGCTCCATAATCCTGTCATTGGTGTATTCCTCTCCGAGCTTATAAAGCCGCTTGGGTCTTTGCCAGCCCTTGCCGATAATCGTCCAATACTTGCGGTTGGGGTCAAAGTTTATGCGGTAGCCCATTTCTGCCAACTGGCGGTCAAAGTCTTTCAGCGTGAATGATTTGCTGATAGCTTCGTCCACCGCCTGTCTTGCAACATTATCCCTCGTGGGTCGCCCCTGCTTTTCGGCTTGGTAAAGGGCGTAGGGCTTTTTCTTGCCGCTTGGGTGTTCGATGACGGACAGGGCATACTCACGGCAAAGCTCATCGGAACGCTGACGGAGCAGCCGCAGATTTGCTTTGTTGTCGTGGTAGTGCATACCGTCAGCAAAAGAAACAGAGTTCACGACAAAGTGATTATGCAGGCAGTCGGTATTCAGATGGGTGGCAACGATGACTTGAAATCTGTTGCCCCACATTCGCTCAGCAAGTTTAACGCCGACTTCGTGAGCCTGCTCTGGCGTAACCTCACCGTGCTTGAAGCTCTGAAAGCCGTGGTAACAGACAATCTCGCTCGTGTCGTTCCACCCCGCTTTGGTAATCATCATTTCATCTCTAGCGGTGGTCGGGTCACAGTTTACGCCTGTGACAAAGAAACGCTGCTCGGTCTTATTCTTATTTGTAGCGTACTCCATTACATCGACCATCGCCTGCAGGTCGGCTTCGGTGTATTTGGGGTTGGCTGTCTTTTCGGGATTTTCGGCATAGTCGATTGGGTGGTCGAGCCTGCCACGCACATCCCATATCTCGCAGACCGCCATTACGATGACCTGCGTGGAAGCAGATACCTTTTGCGAATTTCAATCTGAAATTCGTGCCACTTCCTTGCTTCCTCACGGAGCATCGGGGTATCCACAAAGCCGAGGGCGTTTGCCTTAACCGCAAGCTGATTGATACGGTTGCCAATAGCGGACAGCTCACGCATCATTTTATAGAACTCTGGGTCGGGCTTTTCGCAGAGCTGATAGCCCCTTACCATTTCTCTTAAAAAGGCTTCTTTTGAGCGACCCGATTTCCGCACAAGCTCATTAAGGTGTTCGGCTTCCTCCTCAGTCAGACGGAAAAGTATCTGCACATTTCTTTTTCGCATTGTCCTCTTCCTTTCTCTCGGAAAGTCTGTTTATCTGCAAGCAGCACATACACACAACGCCGAACAGACCGCCGAGCATTGTGCCGATAATGAAAAATAAGAACTCACTCATTCTTGAACTCCTTTCTGTTCTCACGGGGTATTAGGGGGCTGTCCCCTAACAAGCGAATTTGGCTAACCAAATTCAGTGCTTGGTAAGACATCTCATTCCTCGCAGTCGTCCTCATACATACACTCACCGCACACGGGACAGAAGTACGGACAGTCCGAACAATCCTCATTTTCCTGTAGTGTGTTCTCGCACGCACTATCAAGACTGTCCTCGCTCTGCTCGGTAATATCGGCTTCGCCGCAGACAAAATCATCATCAGTAAAGTTGATAAGGTCTGTGTCGAACAGGATAATTTTTGTTTTTTCCTTTGCCTGTTCGGAGCTTTCTGCATAGACGGAAACGGTCTTTTGATAATGGGCGGTAAGGGTTACATCATACTTTTTCAATGGTTCATTCCTCGCTTTCAGCATTAAATTTTGATTTGGTTTCGGTATCTTTCTGGGAAAAAACTGCTACACAATCAACGGACATCACTCCTTTCACGGGCAGACTTTGGTCTTGTAATCCCCAGATAGGACAACAAAAAATCGTTGAAGTCCTTGCCGACAGGCGGTGGATCATCAACGATTTTGTAGTCTTTCTGCAACAGTTCTTTCAAAGTAGCGGTACAAAGCCTGCCTACCTTATCATTATCCAGATGCAGAACTATGGTCTTAATTTGTGGATTGGCACTCAAAAAAGTTGTGAGGGCTATGGGTATTTTGCTGTCCTTCATCTCTTTCTTTGGCTGATACACGCCCGAAAGAGAAAGCAGACTCTCCGATTTGCAGTCCTTGTCCTCGCATTTTAGATAAGTGGCATAGGACAGTAAATCAATGGCGGCTTCAAATAAATGCACGGTATCCGTTGGCTCTCTTGCCAGAAGTCGGAACGAATACCGCTTGTCGCTGCCCGATGCGTCCTGCTTGAAAGTGCTGCCGAGAGTACTTCGCAGGGCAGCATATTTCGGTGTTCCGCTTTCATCTTTCCCAATAAAAACAGCATTGTGGTAATCGGCACTCTCATAGAGCGTGCCATCTGCAATACATTCCTGTATGAGCTGATAGTCAATACCACGCCCGAAAAGATACTGTATCACTCGGTTACAATCCTTATTCTTTGGCGGCAGGAGCAGGACTTTCGGCTCATCTTTCTTGGGAGCAGGGGGCGGCTTCCAGTCCGCCATCGTCTGTCCCGTGAGAATTTCCACGGCTTCCACAAAGTCATATTCCTTAACCTTGATGAGATAATCGAGAGCAGAATAGCCGCCGAAACCCCTCGACCACCAATACCATTTGCCGTTGGAAATCTTCAAGCTGTCGTGTTCTGTGGTACAGTACACATTGCTTGTGCCTTTGACCTTAACGAGATTGCTTGGCTCAAACTCACGCAGATAGGATAACAAGTCAATCTGGCGTACCCGTTCAAGTACATCTGGGTCAATCTGCACATAGTGTCGCTTAGTTCTCAATGGATAAAATCACCTCCAGAAATAGAAAAAGCCGAGGGGCTTTCGTTAAATGAAAACCTCTCGGCTATGTAAATTACCATTATTATTGAGGATTTAATTTATATATAAGATTATTTCTTATATACATTATTTCGACTCCGTTATCAGCTAAATATTGCATCATTCCTCTGACATGCCCCAATTGAAAATGCATTTTTAAAAGATTGGCATCTGCTTTTGCATTTTCAATATATGTATGAGCGGTATATTTTTCTTCGCCATCATATGCGGTATGTTCAACTGGTGCTAACAAAAACTTGTATTCTGATATAGCATTAAAATCATTTGAAAACGATTCATTGATAACGGTATAATTATCCGACTGTTCTATAATTTGTGTATCCATTGACAGTCTGTCTTGCAGTGCTTCTAAAATCATCGTATAACCAATATATGGACTGTTTTTCCCTTTTACTCTGAAAATTCTTCTATCATTATAGTACAACTCATAAGATACCATATTTCCGTATGGTGGAAATTTAATACCTGTAGATTTTACCGTTTCATCTGTAGAATAAACACTTTTTATCCTCAACCCTTTTGGAAAGACATAGCTAATACAATCAAGCATTTCATCCAATTTAGATTTCATTAAATCAGAAATATCTATCTTTCCTTTTTTCTCTTTCAAATATTCCGCATTAAACAGCATCCAATATCCTTTAATTGAGATGGCAAAAAACAATTCCAATCCATATTTACTCGCATAATCAATTCTTTTTTGGAGATTTCCCATACTAATAGAATACCGTTCTTTGTCAGTATGCTTTATCTCCAACATGAACTTCTTTTCATTCTGTAACTCTACAAGTAAATCGGAGGTTGCCGTCTTTAATAATTGAGATACCCCCTCATCAAATGCAGTAATACTTTTACACACTTCCATAAAAAGAAGAATTAAAATAAATTCATCTTCCTTATTTTTTCCCACCAACCGTCTTTCAATTTCCTGTAACTCCATTCCAAGAGTCGTTGCTAAATTATCTTGCTGCTCTTTATTTAGATATGGCATCATTTGTTGAAATGCCATTATTTTATTAAAATCAGACATATCTTTTCCTCTCAATTGAAAAATCCCACTGAAAATCATATCACATAATTACTAATTATTCCCCATACAACCATGAGGAAACATTAGATACCAACAAATACCACTTTAATATGTTCTTTCTGCAATTAGACACTTTAAAATACTATTTTGAATTGCCTGCTTCCCTATTTTCATTTTCTTGCAATTCGGCTAAATTCATTTGTATTTCACTTCTTATTATTTCTCGTAACATATCATCTTGTGCCTCAACTGAACTGAATTTTCCAAGCAAATTTACACTTGATAAAAAACGCTCGTCCTCGTGTAAGGCTTTATGATAGTGATTGAGTTGTGATAACGAATTACGATATACTACCAGTGCTGTTCCTGCAATTAACTCTGTTATAACTCCTCCAATAGCTGGGATAATTGACATCTGAAAACTCAATCTGAATACAATAGGTATCAGTATTGCAACTATCATTAAACCAAATCCAGAAATACACATTATTACAGCTAAAATGAATGATGCTTTAGCCTGCTTTTGACTCCAAGTATAAAACTCTTTAATATCCTCAAGGTTAATCATCATACGCTCTAAAGCATCAATTTCCTTTTTCTTACCTTCATTTCCAGAACTCTTTTTTTCCTCTTGTTTTATTTCTTCTGGAACTATAGCCCGTTTTAATCGTCTTGAATAAGACTCTAATTCTTCTTCATCATCTTCTTGCCATCGTCTTTTCATAATTGATAAATAGCTCGTTAAAAGAGCTACAAAAGCTAACATCACAGAGGCTATTCCGAATGTTATAGTAATAATACTCTCGTCCCCAATACTTCCCATTTGAAAAGGATTTTCCTTAAATAATAGAACAATGAAAAGCATTGCAAACATTTCAATGGCAAGAGTCATAATTATCATAGAAGATGTTCTACTGTTTTTTTCCTTTAGATTGCCCTTTCTTATAATATATTTTCTATGTGTCAACACCTTTTCTATCATCAATTGTGTTTTGCATAAATCTTGCTCAGAATCGGAAATGCAGTCGATATATAATGTTCCTTCTATACATTTAGGAACATCTGCCTTATTCAAAACAACTGGAATTAACACTTTATTTCTATTTTCTCGTACTGACATTTGTGCCAACTGCAACTCCAAATTAAGAGGTACACTATCAGAGAATTTTTCATCTATTATCGCTAAAACGACATCTGCACTCTCCATTTTTCGTTTTAGAGCTACATTAATATTTGAACCAATTTCATTTATTGATGGCTTTGAAATAATCTTTGCATTTCTTATGTTGCTTAAAAGTTTTTCTGCAAATGAGATATTATCAAGCGAAGCTAAGATATAAACTTTCATATTCACAATCCTTTCGACCAAACCTTGTATTATATTATAGCATATTACGACATATTTTTCTACCTGTGCCGCTATGCAAAAGACGGCATCAGCTCAACGCCAATGCCGCCATTCTTGGTTACAAAATTCCTGCCTTTTTGAGATACCCAACGCTGTCATAGCACCCTCTGAAATAGATTGCTTCCTGCTGCATATCGCTGAGTCTGTTCCGAAGCTCCAAAACTTCTATCAAAGCCTTACACTCCTGCTCGGATAAATCACTCGGCTTTTCCGTATCCAAAACTGCCATCACTTTGGGATACTCCTTGTAGAGTTCCTCTATCCTTTCCTCTATGAAATGGTATTCTGGATTTTCTTTGGGCAGCTTTGCGATAACGGAGCTTAGATATTCAGCAAAGATGTTGCTATGCACATCAACAAAGGTTTCAAATCTGAAATTATCAAGCACACCTTTCACCTCCGACATTTACTAATCTACACCTATTATACTTCCCAGAAATCAGCAATACAAATATGCAAACCGCATTATCTCTCCCGACTTGCACATTTTCTTTCGGGCTGTTCTTCTGTCTGCTCTGGCTCGGTATCCATAACGGAAGTATCTTTTTCATTCAGATTCAGCTCAATGTTAAGAGCGTTCAGCCGTTCTGTTTTTTCTTTCAGCTCATCTTCAAAGGCAAAAGGCTTCTTGATTTCCTCCTTTGCGGTTTCAAGCTGTGCGATAGTTTCCGCCTTTTTGGTCTTGGCAGCTTCCAGTCTGGCGGGGAGCTTTGACAGCTCGTTTTCAATTCGGGTCAGATTTCCGAGGGCATCAGCACCTAAATCCACCTTATGCTTTGCCTTTCCGCAGAAGTTCATACAGTAATGAGCATTGACAGTATCATAATAAATCTCCATTCGGAAACCTCGGTAGCTGCCGATTTCGGTAGGTGCGGACATCGGATAATCCTTGCAGATTGCAAGGAGCATCTCGCCTGCGTCTGCCTTTTCGGTGTAGGTCACTCCTTTTAATGTCATCGAGCAGAACTTATCCTCACCCTGCGGCTTGTGCTGCTCAGCAAGAGCTGCATCATTTTCATATCCTGCAATGCGTTCCTCATACTCTTTAATGGTCTGGGGATAGTATTTCAGCACCCTGTCCTCAAGGTCGTAATGTTCGGAAAGATAACTCTGCTTTAACACTCGGAGCTTGGAAACCTGTATATCCAAATCCATCTTTTCCTTAAAACGGGCATCGCCTGTGGCAAGCATTTTAACCTCCGCAAAGGACAGGGCAACCTCGTCCACATCTTCGGCAGAGCGTACAGGGCTTTTGCTCGTCATTATCTGGCTGATAAATTTCTGCTTGCTCTCCACCAACTGATAGAGGTAGGCATCAAAAGTTTGCTCGGTCACATAGCGGTAAACCTCCACCTCTGGGAACATATTTCCCTGCCGTTCAATACGCCCCTGCCTTTGTTCAAGGTCGGAAGGACGCCACGGACAGTCAAGGTTATGGATTGCTATGAGCCTGTCCTGCACATTCGTACCTGCTCCCATCTTAGGAGTAGAGCCGAACAGCACACGGACTTCGCCGCTTCTGACCTTGCCGAACAACTCTTTTTTCTGTGCATCGGTGGTCGCTTCGTGGATAAATCGTATCTGCTCCGCAGGAATACCACGGGCTATCAGTTTCTCCCTCATATCGTCGTAGACATTGAAAGTACCGTCATTTTTCGGGGTGGACAGGTCGCAGAACACAAGCTGTGTCGCTTTGGTATCGGCGTGTTCCTCCCAGATACGGTACACATTATCCACGCAGGCATTGACTTTACTGTCTGGGTCATCTGGTAGCATCGGGTCAATCATTCTCTGGTCAAGAGCCAGTTTCCGTCCGTCATTGGTTATCTTGAGCATATTGTCGATATTAGGCTCGACAAGCCTTGCCCTGACTTTCTCAGCCCGCTTCGCAAGGGAAGCTACCATTTCGGTCTGTATCTCACTCGGCTTGGTCTTAATATTGTGGTAATTGACCTTTGGCACAGGGAGCTTTAGCATATCGGCGGTCTGAATATCCGCCACCTCACGGAACATCTGCATCAGTTCTGGCAGGTTATAGAATTTGGCAAACCTCGTCTTGGCTCGGTAATTCGTGCCTTCGGGTGCTAATTCCAGAGCTGTAACCGTTTCTCCAAAGGTGGAAGCCCAACTGTCAAAATGCTGCAAACCGTTCTGTGCAAGGGTGTCATACTGCAAGTACCTCTGAACGGAGTACAGCTCAACCATTGAATTGCTGACAGGCGTACCCGTTGCGAAAACCGTGCCACGGTTGCCCGTGATTTCGTCCAGATAGCGGCATTTCATAAAGAGGTCGCTTGATTTCTGGGCTTCGGTCTGGGCGATACCACCTACATTTCGCATCTTGGTGTAGAGGTACAAATTCTTGTAAAAATGGCTCTCATCAATGAAAAGCCTGTCAACGCCGAGCTGTTCAAAGTCGATGACCGTATCCTTACGCTTGGTGTCATTGAGTTTTTCGAGCTTCGTCTTGATTGCTTTTCGGGTTTTCATTAGCTGTTTGACCGTGAACTGCTCGCCTTTGGAAGCCTGCACATCGTCAATGCCACGCTCAATATCATCAAGCTGCTTTTCCAACTGCTCCCTCTGGCGTTCTATGCTCATCGGGATTTTTTCAAACTGCGAATGCCCAATAATGACTGCATCATAGTCACCTGTGGCAATCCTGCCGCAGAACTTCTTGCGGTTTCCTGTTTCAAAATCCTGCTTTGTTGTAACAAGGATATTTGCACTCGGATAGAGCCGTAGATATTCGGAAGCCCACTGACCGACAAGATGATTCGGCACAACAAACATAGATTTCTGGCATAAACCGAGCCGTTTGCTTTCCTGTGCGGCAGCTACCATTTCAAAGGTTTTTCCTGCTCCCACCTTATGGGCAAGGAGCGTACTGCCGCCATAAAGGATATGGGCGATAGCGTTGACTTGATGGGGTCTAAGTGTGATTTCTGGGCTGATACCTCCGAAAGTGATATGGCTTCCGTCATACTCACGGGGTCGCACAGAGTTAAAAGTGTCGTTGTAATAACGGACAAGGCGGTTTCGCCGTTCTGGGTCTTTCCATATCCAATCCTGAAACGCCTGCTTGATGACTTCTTGCTTCGCCTGTGCCGCCGTGGTTTCCTTTGCATTGAACACCGCTTTTTTATTGCTGTGTTCGTCATACACATAATCAAAGATACGGGTGTCACGCAGATTTAAGGTGTCCTCAATAATACGATAGGCGGAAGCCCTTTTCGTACCATAGGTGCTGTCCGCCTTTACATTCCCCATATCGGAGCTTTTATTCTCTATGAACCAGTCTCCGTTTATCGGGGTGTATCGTACCTTTAATCTTCCTGCGGCATAGCTTGACGGAGTTAAAAGCTCCATCACAAACCGCTGTATATCTTCCTGCGGTATCCAAGTCGCACCCAGACGGACAGAGATTTCCGCCGCCGAGAGGTCTTTGGGAATGACCTTTTTCAAGGCATCCACATTGACTGCAAGCTCTGGGTCATTCTTCGCAGCAAGCTCCGCAACCGTCAGCTTGTTGCGGACATTTCCCGACAGATACTCGTCTGCGGCTACATAGGAAACAGGCTCACAGTTCGGTACTTTGAAGATAACACCTTGTAAATCCTGCACAAGCTCAGCCTGCGTTTTGCCTGTGAGCTGCTCCATATAAGGCAAATCAACACGGGCTTTCTCCCCGATAGAGAGGGCAAGGGCTTCACTTGCTGTTTCAACCGAAGTTACTTCTCGATGGGGCTTAATAGTCCGCTTCGTGAACATATCCGCTTTCCGTTTGAAGTTGCCCTCATCATCAAGCACCTCCAGAGAACATAAAAGGAAGTAGCTCTCGTCTGAAGCAAAAGCAAGATAATTTCCTCGGCTGTTGATTAGACCGTATTTTGCGGTATAGGCATCATACAGACGGTTGAGGTTTTCCTGCTCGGTGCATATCATTTCCTCTGGGTAATCCTCGGTCTGATACTCAATGAGCTTACGCACACAGTCACGGATTTGGATAAGCCCTTTGATACGGTTTTCTGCGGTCATCGACACAGAAGCAGGTTGCATACGGTCGTTCTCTCGGAAATAAACCTTGCCGTCCACCAGAGTAAAAGAGAAATTACGCACATTCGGGTCAGCAGGAACGGAAAGCTCCTGCTCATCGGAGATTTCATCAACCCTATTATCAAGCTCTGGGATTTCGCCGTTTATCCTCTGAACTGCATTGGACAGAAGCTCGGAAAGTGGTATATCCTTACGGGCTTTACAGACAGGCTCGAAAGTACCAAAGCGTGTGTTTTCCATCTTTATCTCGCCCAACACCATTTCGGGGTGTTCGACAAAATATCTGTTCATCGTAACACCGTTTTCGTCCGTATCAAGGTGTACCCAGTCTGGCTCTATATCCATCACTCGGTCACGCTTTTGCAGGATAAGAATATCGCTCGTGACCTCCGTGCCTGCGTTTGCCTTAAAGGTGTTGTCTGGCAGACGGATAGCACCTAAAAGCTCGGCTCTCTGGGCAATATACTTGCGTACCTCTGGACTTGCTTTATCCATCGTACCCTTTGAGGTAATGAACATCACAACGCTGCCGGCACGGACTTTATCCAGAGCCTTTGCGAAAAAGTAGTCGTGTATGAGAAATTTCTGGGCGTTGTATCGGCTGTCATTGACCCTTATCTCCCCAAAAGGCACATTACCGAGGACCACATCAAAATGGTTGTCTGGGAGATTTGTTTTCTCAAAGCCCTCAATGGCAATGTTCGCTTTTTGGTAGAGCTGCTTTGCAATCCTGCCTGTGAGAGAGTCGATTTCCACGCCGTGGAGCTTGCTGTTTTGCATACTTTCGGGAAGCAGACCAAAGAAATTGCCTGTACCGCAGGACGGCTCCAAGATATTGCCCTGTGAAAAGCCCAGGCGGTCAAGTGCGTCATACATCGCCTTGATAACAACAGGCGGCGTATAAAAGGCGGTCAGCGTTGACTCCATAGCGGCACGGTATTCCTCTGGGGATAGGCTGGCATATAGCTCCTTAAATTCCTCCGCCCACGCCGCATTGTGTTCATCAAATGCCTTAGAAAGACCGCCCCAACCGACATATCGAGATAGGACTTCCTGTTCTTCGGGTGTGGCAAGGCGGTTTTCGATTTCAAGCTCGTGCAGCAGGTTGATTGCCGCCATATTGTTTCGGAACTTTTCTTTTGCTCCGCCGACACCGATGGCGTCATCGTTAATACGGAAATTATGACGGTCTGTGGCAAGAGTTTCCGTTTTTTCTTCGGGTGGTACGGTTTTTTCCTGTTCCAATAGCTTTTGGATATAGCCGATTTTCTCCACTCGGTTTATCGGAAAGCCCACATTGTTCTGGAATGTGATGTCACGCAGGGACACATCACCGCTGATTTTCCCAATGCTCTCAATGAGATATTTACGGTTATCTATGATGATTTCCCTGCCTATGAGGTCATCTGTGGATTGCTCCATTTCAATGACAGGAGCTTCTGAGCCATTCACTTTATCGGCATTCGCCTGTGGTTTTTCTTCGGCTTCCTCGGCTGTCCTGTACCAATCACTTTCGGTAGCCATAATCTCATCAAGGAGCTTCTCGTCCTCTTTGGTCAGCTCGGTGTGCTGTTCCAAGAATGGGATAAACTCACCTCTGCCACGGAGCAGGCTTTCTCGGTCATCTCCATATAGCTGTTCGCCCTTTGGCGATAAGGCATAATCGTAAAAATTCTTAATGTGGGCAATTAAATCGCCCTCACCATCGCCAATATCAAACCGCCCTTCATAGTTAAATTCCTCGCCGCCGATAACAGCCTTGATAACAAAATCGGTCTTGTGATACCACCCGATATTTTTATCGCCCTCACGCTCACGGTGCTGTTTCTCGTCCAAAATACCAAGCAGCTTATTCCCCAGAGCAAAGCTCAAATCCGTATAGCGGTCATAAAACTGTCTGTCATAAAAGGCAGGGTGTTTGGAAAAACCGATAGAAAACTGTATTCCGTCCTGCTTTTTCTCGGACGGTGTTTCTGTCCTCTGTTTCTCGGTTACGACCACTTTCAGATGGTCATTTGCAGGATTTTCCGTTAGCTTTTCTTCAAAGTCGGCTCGGCTGTATTCCTGTCCCAAGATAGGGAACTCGGCATTTTGCAGATAAACCTTTTCCTCGGTAAGTGTTGCAATCTCATATTTATCCGCACCGATATACACCACATCGCCCTCATTGTAGAGGTAACGGAGTGGGTGCAGCTCCCTTAATTCCTCGGTAAACTTCCACCCATTACTGCGGCTGAAAACCGAGGTCGTTTTCCATTGTACCTGTGCAAGAAAGTCTATGAGCTGTTGAACGGTTGAGGGGTCGGATAAGTGCTGTTCCATTTGCTCGGCGGTAACATCTGCAAGGTCGCTTCGTTCCACAGCAGATAACAAGTCTTTTTCGTACCTGTCCAAGTCACGGATAAAGTCAGATAGCCGCAAAGCAAGGGTATCCCGTTTGTCGGCAGGCGGCAGGTCACGGTGGGCGTCAATAAAACGCTGCCTTGCTATTTTCCTCTGGGTGTCAATCTCATATTGGGGAGCTGACACGCTCTCCAGATAATCGGCATAATGGTCTTTTTCTTTCGGATTGAGATAGCAGTTATCCTTAATCAGCTCACGCAGACGCTTTTCAACCTGTGACCATTTCAACACAAGGTCGTGATTGGTATAAGTGCCGTTTCGGTCAATGGCAAGACCTTTGCTGTCATGCCAAGAATGACCGCTGAAACCATCGGGGAAGATGTGCGTACCGCCGCCCGTTCCATACTCATTTTTAAGGAACTCAATATTTTTCTGTCTGTCCACGCCCTTTTGGAATTGGCGGTAGATGCGGTATTTTCCGTCCGCAACACCGCTGCCTTTCTGAAGCACGGAGTCAATATCTTCTTTGGAAATAGCAAAAGCAGCGGCTTTTTCGTCCTCTGCTTTTGCTATCATTTCGATTTGTTCATCTACGGTTGGAAGATTGACCCTGACCTCATCCTCTTTGGCAACGCTTACTTGTAAATCAGTTCGGTCAGTATCACTTCCTCCGCTTGGCTGCGGATGTTGTTCATCAGTCCGACCCACTGCATCGGTGCTTTCTCTTTCAGTTCCTCTGTCACGCCCTGCTCGGCTGAGAGCTGCTTCGTCAGAAGCTCCAACCTCTGGAGTGCTGTCTGCTCTACCTCGTGCAGATGCCCGTTCAGCCTGCCCGATGTCAGCAGATTGAGATAGGTCACTCGCTTGTGCTTCTCCAGATAATCCCTGTGCATCAAAGCGTACCTGCCAAGCGGAAGCTCTGGCTCTGTCGGTAATGTTAGGTCGGGAATAAGATAATCCCCCTGTCTGCTGTAAGTGATTTTGCTCATTGTATTCGCTCCTTTCGGGTTGTGGTCTGCCTTTATCATACTGAGCCTGCGTTCTTTGTGCAAAGGTGCGATTCTGGTCTTTTTCCGCCATTTGCACATTTCGGATAGACTGTGAGATTTCCCGTAACGCCATTTCCGCAATATCGCTCGTGGCAACGCCGATGGCGTTTATCGTTGCAGGGGTATTGAAATTTACAATATCCGCAAAATCATCACGGTCAAAAAACTCATTCGTATCCAGACCGCAGCGGCTGATCAGCATAAAAGCAACGCTGTTTGCTGCCAGCCGCCTGTAAACGACTTCTATATTAAAGTCATCCAGTTCTTCCAAAAAGCTGTCTTTCGTGCAGTCCTTTAACTGAGAAAAATAGTCTTGCAGATTGTCCTCCACGGCGTTCTTTGCCGTTTCCATTAAGGCAGAAGCAAGGTCAGTGCTTTCCACATCTCCAAACCTGTCCGAGAGCCTTTCCATAACAGCCTGCTCGTATCGCTCATCCATCTGCCATATCGGAACAGGGCGGCTGCCATAATAGCCCTCGTGGGTGTCGGACACATCAAAATAGTATTTCAGCGTATTCCTGCGACCTTTCGGGTCAAATACGGCAATACCCTTGCTGTCCTTATTGACCCAACGCTTGAACTGCCTGTTCCAAGTTTCGAGCTTCGCAACGGCGACAGCATCGGGGCGTTGGGCGTATATTAAAAGCTGTTCGTCAAAACGGCATTTATAGTTGCGGCAGGCAGAGGACAGAAAGCCCTGCCACGCCTGCGGATTTTTTGCAACCGCAACGCCTGTACGCCGATACAGCTCTGTGATTAGCTGATACTTCGCAGCCATTCAACCTACACCTCCTTATCGTTTTTGTTTCAAATATTCCTTTTTGCTCACTCCGCACCACCGCCAAGAAAAGAAATGACCTTGTTCGATTTAATGCTCTTTTGCAGGTCATTGATGAGAGTAATATCCGCAACCGTGATGCCCTGCATAGAAAGAATATCGTCCATAGTCATAGCGGCAATCGCTTTTTCATCGGTAAAGCCTGCTTCCAAGACCTTATTCAAGACCTTGACGGCTTTCTGATTAACAGCCATATTCTAAATCCTCCTTATCGTTCTAAATCCTTGTGCTTCGGTTCTTTCTGCGGCGTTTGCTCCGCAGGTTTCGGCTCATAGGTCGCCCCGTTTTTCTGCATACGCTCGGCAAACTCGCAGATGTGGTACAGATTGCTGCCGACTTCGGTATGGTATTCATCAATGAAGCGGCAGGGATACTCCCGTTTCTCTCCCCAAGAAGTCGTGACAAAGACCTTTCCGCCGTCGGAGATACGGAACAGTTCTTTATATTGAGGGTCAATAAATCGGATACCTTGTTCTGCTTTCTGGATATGCTTATCAAGCCATTCCTTCACATAGCAATAGCAATAAAAATTATAGTCGCCTTTGGTGGGATTGCACCGAAGCAGAAAAGCGTGTTTCTCCGTATCTACACGGAAACCGTACTCAGTACAATAGTTGCCCTTAATAACACTTTCGGGAAAATGCCTTGCAAACGCACTCATATCATAGCGGTTATGCAAAAGCCCTTTATCCTCCCGTAAAGCATTGATGACCGTATCAAGGTCTGCCTTAAATTCGTCAGATTTCCATTGGGGTCTGGTATCAAACCAAGTGGTGTAAAAGCCATAGCCCGTTGTGGCAAAGTCACCACGCAGATGCCCGATAGTGCCTGTCTGCCCCTCAAGCTGCATGCTCTGGGCATAGGTGTATTTCTGTTCTGTCGGGGTTAAAGGTCTTGTCTTTATTTCATTACTCATTCGGCTGCTCCTTTCTTTCCTTTTTCTCCTTCTGCTCGTCTAAAATCTTGCGGATACAGACATCGCAGAAAATAACTGACCCATCCTTATATCGGGGATAAGGACAGGTCGTGCAGTCATATTTTATTTTATCGCTCACGGTCATCACCGTTTTTCTGCTTCTGGGCAGGCTGATTATAGGGCATACGGCACTCTGACTGGTATCGTTCATTCAGCTTTTGCCGTGCATCATCAAGCTCATTCGTGTAATAACCCCAGAAATAATTTGAGCCGCCCTTGCAGTACCAACACACATAAGGGTTGGGTGCGTTGGGATTGTGACCGATGACAAGCTCTGTACTCCCGATAGTACAGCTCTCAATGATTTCATAGTTCTGATTGGAGCGTTTTTCTTCGTCCATAAGCACCTCTCTATTCTTTGGCATAACGCCGATAGGCTTTCTCGCCCGTAGCTCTCATTTTTTGAACAGGGCGGCTCCCTGCAAGCTCTGGATACCGTGCCTGCAGCTTGCGGCGTGTCCTGCTGACGCTCTCAAAGCTCGGCAGACCGAGATATTTGTGCTGCGTCATTATCTCTGCAAGCGGCATTGCCCCTGCATCCTTCAGACAGGCATTACAAAGTGCAAGATACAGCACCATATCGTCATTTCTGGCATCTTCATTCTTTTCCAGAACAGCCCTGACTTTCTTTTCAATGGTTTTTAGGTTTCTCATCTTTACCTCCATAAAGGAAAGGGCGGCATCTTTCAGCCGCCCAAACCACTTACTTATTCTTTCTGTTACGGATATTCAGCCATACCGCCGCACCCACAATGAACACGACAAGCACGATTGCGATAATGGTTTTAGCGTCCATCAATTAGTCCTCCTTTTTCTTCTTTCTGTTCTTATAGCCGACAAATCCGAGAACGCCCGCACCGACAACAGACAGAGCTGCAAGGCTTACCCATAAGCCCAGATTGAAGTCATCGCCTGTTTTCGGGGTATCCCTAAACTCATTGTGCATCTGCACGATAGCCGTAGCGTTCACCTTTACCGTTACTTGTTTATCGGCAGGAAGGATATATCCTGCGGAAGCCTTGTCGCTTACTTCGGATACGGTATAGTCGCCAATCCGCAAGCCCTCAATCACGATTTCTCCGTTCTTATCTGTCTTAAAGGTCTGGTCATAGTCCACGCCTGTCACACGGAAAGAGAAGCCCTCCACCTTACCGTCAGAGGAAGTCTTTACGATTTTTAGAGAGCCTTTCTGTGCTGCATTGATAAAGCCAACACCCGCCTTGTTTTCCACGGTGTAGGTCTTTCCGTTCTCCTCGATGGATACGGCATAAACATCTTCATCCAACACAAAGCCTGTCGGAGCTTTGGTTTCCTTTACCAGATATTTGCCGTAGCGGAGTTCACTCATCTGATAAACGCCGCCGTCAAGTTCTTTCATTTCGCCAAGCAGCGTATCGTCTTTATCCAGTTTCCCATCGCCATTAGTATCGGAGTAAACCTCAAATACCGCACCAGACAGCTTGTTGTCGGGATAATCCTCATCAACCTTTGTCAAAGCGATATTGCCCTTAATGAAGTAGTTGACAAGTTCGATTTCCACAACTTCGTCCACCTTGCCGATTGTTACGGCGATTTCTTCCTCGGAGAGTGCATATCCCTTCGGGCTTTCGATTTCACGGATTATCCAAGTTCCATACGGCACTTTGGCAAAAGAAAAACTACCATCATCTTTTGATGTGGTAGCTGCAATCGCATTTTCTTTTGTAAACTCGGTAGTTCCTGTCTTAAAGATACCGATAACTGCACCTCCCAGAGCCTTTCCATCCTCATCAGATTTCTTACCGCTTACAGAGCCGTAAATAATGTCATTTGTGATAGCTTCGCCCTCATTGGCTGTGATGCGGACAATTTCGGTATCCTGCCCTGCGTATTCAAAAATAACAGGGTATTTTACATCGCTGACAATATATGCGGAATTGGTCGAGATTTCCTGCACATAATAGCTGCCCATCGGCAGGTCGCTGATTGCTTTCCCGTGACCGCTTTCATCAAGGGAAATGACCTCAATCAGACCGTCCGCAGGAATGGTCTTTCCGTCTGCGGCTGTGAGTTCCTCTGCCGCATACAATCCAAAGGTCACATCAAAGATTTCCCCGTTCTTGCCAATGCCGTAGGCATCATCAATGGCAAGGCTCTTGATGAGGTCGATTTCAACACGCTGTCTTTCATTATAGAAAGAAGTAGCCGTTTCCGTTACATCAACATTCTGTCCTGCATACACAAGCTCAACAGAATGGACTTCCTCATTCAGCACCATTCCATACGGAGCTGTGATTTCCTTAACCTCATATTTTCCGAGATACAGTTCTTTGGATTTTGCTGTACCGTCCTTTCCTGTCGTAACGGTATCCACAACCTCGCCCTTGTTTGCTCTGACCGTTCCGTCCAGAGTGACAATATCCTCGGCTGCGGTAATCTCATAGACTGCACCATCAAGACCGCTGACAGAGAAAATCGGCTGATACAACCCCTTATCGCCTGCCACGGAGCTGAATACCTCGCCAGACTTTTCTACAGTAATTGTGCCTTTCTGTGCCATATTGGAACGTACTACCTCAATAACGGTAATGCCGCTTTCTTCCTCAGAGTTTTCCTGCACCACATCAAAATAAACAGGCTCGGAATTTAAGACATACCCATACGGGGCTTGTACTTCCACAAGGGAATAGCCTTTGCCGTATTCCAATGTCTGCGGTGTGATAAGGTCGCCGTCTGCCGTAGTATAGAAGGTGTCAATGGTCGTCACTTCGGGATAAGTGAAAGTCATAGTCACAAGATTTCCATTCGGGTCGTAAATCTGGAAGCCTGCACCTGCATACGGGATTGTATTGCCTGTTTCTGCATCTTTCTTTACGATTTTGATATAGCTCTCAAAGTTAGCGTTGTTGATAAGGTAGCGGTAGGTCTGACCGTCCTTGCTGATAAACACATCAAAGTCTTTCATCAGTTCACGCCCCTCCCAACCAGAGGTCTGGCGGACGGTATAAATGCCATACGGCATATCCTTTGTCTGGGCAAAACCGTTCTCGTCACATGTCAGCACATCACGCTCGGTTTCCTTTGCATTTTCATAGCTGCCTGCGGATTTGAGGAACACTTCAAATACCGCACCTTCTTCGGGTGTTTCAATCTGGGTTTCCCCGTTATCCGTATGCTTGATGAGTGCGATATTGCCTTTGATGACCTGTTCATTCACATCGTTTGCGGTACTGTTCAGCTCTACCGTGTATAGCTCTGGTTCTGCACCTACCTTGTGGATTGCGGTATCCAGAAGATACCCCTCGGACGGGCTGATTTCACGGACAGTCCAATCATTATCACAGATATAATACTTGGTCGTAAACTGACCGTTTTCATCAGTCGTGTAGGTGTCAATCAGTTCCTCACCTTTATAGATGCCGTAAACCGCACCTGCAAGGGAAGCGTCGCCCTGCGGAGAACCTGTTTCTGCATCGGTCTTTGTCACAGTCACTTGGAATTTCTTCAACACATTGTCGAAGCTGCGTTTTGTGACCTTGTTCCATTCAATCGGAGCTGTATGGGAAGCAGGAACGACATAGCGGACTGCGGTATCCACTTCCTCAACCACATACGGGGTATCGCCACTGATAAGGACATTTTCAAACTTAGCCAGTCCGTTTTTATCAGTCACGGCATACTCGTCAACAGGCAAGCCGCTTAAAGATGTGCCATAAAGGTGGAATTTCATTCCCTCCACCAGATTGTCCTCGGAAGTCTTGACGATTTCCAGACTGCCACGCTTCAAAGTATTGCTGAAGGTCACAGTAGAGGTTTTTCCTCCGATAAGTGTGACAGTCTGGGTTTTCTGCGGCTCATAACGGTCAATAGACTGTTCTGTGACCGTATAAGTGCCAGGGAATAATCCCTCCACGGAGACAGAGCCGTCCTTTCCTGTCTTAACTGTTTTATTGAAGTTATCACCTTTGATTGTAAAAGAGATGCCCTCCACAACTCCGTCCTCAGAAGTCTTTTTGAGGGCAATCGTGCCTGTCGGCGTTTCGATATTGATATATGCAGACACGGTATCAGCATTCTCCACACCTGTTACCAAATCCTGCAAGTTCGGGTCGCCATAGGCAATGAGCTTTGCACTGCTGCTGACAGTCGGCACATTGTTCCTCTTTGCCGTAATGCGGACAGAACCGCTGATAGCTACGGTGGAGCTGATTGTCAGCTTATTTCCAGACTTCGATACACTCACATTGCTGTCAGAGCTTGAAAAGCTGTAATCGGAAAGGACGCCGTTGCTGTCCGTCAATGTGATGCTGTACTTTCCGTCCTTGTAGGCAAGCTCCTTTGTGATGTCATTCTTACCGCCCGACATAAAGCTCGGAATGGTGTTATGCTCACGCAGCATCGCAACAATCTGGTCATACACTGCCCTTGCTCCGCTGTTGGCATAATTTGAACCGAAGTGCAGGCTGTAAACGGTGGTGCTTGTCTGGTTATATGAACCTGTGGCTTCACGGCAACCTGTGACAAACTCCCATACGAGGGTCTGCGTGGCAAGCCATTTTTCATCATCACTTCCTGACAGATTATTTCGGTTGCCCTGATACCCATAGAGCAGGGCAAGCCCAACCGCCTTTTTCTGGTTGGCTGAAAGGGCGTTCCAAGTATCAGAGGAAGCCTTTTTCAAGGTGTTTCCTGTTTTCAGCGGTACTCCCGGCTGAATACAAAACGCATTCTCACCGTCCACAAACATACGGTACTTATAATTTCCCGTTCCGCCTGCGGTATAGCCGCCGATATTCGCACTGGAATTGTACCTCATCGCATTACCGTTGCTGTCATAGGTGTGGGAAAAGGAAATCGTCCCGATGTCACCCGCAGCAAACGCCGTCGCAGGCATTATGGATAATGCCGTGACCGCAGCCATTACAAAAGCCGCAGCCTTTTTGAACAATTTAGGGATTTTCATAGTTACCTCCTGTAATTTGGATTGAATATTTTGCCTTACTGACCGAAAAAAGCTGCCCGTTATGGACAGCTTAAAGTATTTCTTTTCTCGGATAGTTACTGGCAGTAGTTAGGGGGTGAGGTGTGGAGAGGGGGAATCCAAAATGATGGCTATCCACTCAAATGGGCAGACCTCGCCCTCGGTGTGTGGCTATCTCTCGTGAGCCTTGTTCCGCTGCAAGTGTCGGTTATAAAACTCCAACGCCTTGACAACAAAATCCGTTTCCTGCCCTCTGGGAACAGTCTTTGGAATGAGCTTGGTTATCCTCTCGTCACGGAAAGCAGGTTTTTCCTTCTGATTGGGCTTTTCTTCCTCCATAATGGACTGGATAACCTCGGAAGTGAGCTTGCCATCTTGGTTATACTTCTTCATTTTGATAGCCTGTGCCAATGACGGGGTAGCATCGTTGTACTCCATTGCTTCAAGCAGGGTGTATTGCTGTTCCTCGGTCAGATAAGAAACCTCAACCGCAGGACGAAAAGCAATCTGCCTTTCATCTACCATTTGCAGGATTTCGGGAACAAGCTCCGTTAGACGGATATAGCGGCGTATCTGGTCTTTGCTTTCTCCAACAAGTTCTCCTAATTCCTCATCAGAACGCCCTTTTGATAAATTAGTCGCCAATGGCGACGCATTTTCTTTTGGGGGTCTGCCTGCCTGTCGTTTCATAGCTTCCAACCGCATTTTATACGCAAACGCTTTCTCACTCGGCAAAATAACAGAGCGTTGGAGATTACTTTCCACCATAACAATAATGGCTTCATCACGGGTAAGCTCTTTGACCTCGCATTTCAGCGTTTCAAGTCCTGCAAGTTCACAAGCCTTTTTTCGCCTGTGACCACTGATAAGCTCATACCGTCCGTCCTCTTTTAAGCGAACTGTCGCAGGGGTCATTACACCGTTTCGCTTGATACTCTCAACAAGTTGTTCCATATCTTCGTCCATCAAAACCTTGAACGGGTGGTCTGGAAACTCGTCAATCTCCGATATGGGAATATCCCGTATCTTGCTTAGCTTTGCTTCCTCACGGCTTTCGTCCGTCTGAAAAAGGTCATCGTATGCGGTCAGCTCGATTTTGGTTTCTCTGCTTCTCGCCAATCTCTGCCACCTCCTTTCCTAACTGCTCATAGGCTGCGGCAACCTTGCCGCTTTTGTCGTAAGCAAAAATACTTTTGCCTTCTGCGGTAGCTTCCACCGCACGGATAGAATGAGATATCTCGGTATCAAATACCTTGATTTTCTTACCGTATGCACTTTTGACCGTTGCCGTAATTTCCTTAGAAATGTTGGTACGGGGCATTACCATAGTCATTAAGATACCGTCTATCCGCAGCTTTGGGTTGATTTGCCGCTTGACCATTGATACGGAGCGAAGCAAAAGCTCCAGACCTTTAGCCGAGAGATAGTGGGGCTGTGTCGGGATAATCACGCTGTCAGCCGCCGCCAGAGCATTGATGGTTATCATGCCTAAGCTCGGCATACAATCAATAAGCACATAATCGTAATTCTTTTTAACCTCATTGACATAGGTTTTCAGCACACGCTCACGGCTCATTGCATTGATTAGCCTTACCTCAAAGCCCGACAGCTCAATGTTTGACGGAAGCAGGTCAACGCCCTCTCTGTGATGGATAATACCCTGTGAAGCATCAAGCGTTTTATCGTCTATGATGTTCTGCATCACAGTAGAGAGCGTTATGGGAATATCGTCTGGTCTGTTATAACCCAGAGCCATCGTGAGATTTGCCTGTGCATCGGCATCAATCAGCAGGACTTTTTTACCCTGCTGCACCAGACTTACACCCAGA
>ERZ857840.1737-NODE-1737-length-23491-cov-4.671744_pt1 | contig 23491 bp, 13 predicted proteins | sample MGYA00519760_ERZ857840 | MGnify/ENA primary metagenome ERZ857840 (study PRJEB31778, sample SAMEA3449371) | human gut metagenome | biome: human gut; feature: human-associated habitat; material: faeces | place: United Kingdom | collected 2010/2012 ... | reverse complement strand
CCAGATGTGCCTGTGGGTACAGGAACGCTGCTACCTTATAGGCATCTATATCCAGCTCGCACCCGTAAGCGTTATGCTCATTCGGAAGGAAATTAAAGAACGTTCCCATTCCACACGTCAGATCAGCAACCAGATCGTCCACGCCAATTTGCAGGCAATCTACAACAAACTGGCAAAGGTAAGCAGGCGTGAAAATTTGCCCATTCTCTGCTTCTTTTTTTGTCTCGCTGTATGCTGCATAGCTGTTATAGTCGCTGCGCCGCAATCCATGCAGACCGCCTCGTCCGGTATACGCCTGAAACACGTCGGCTTTGGATATGTCATATGCCGCGCAGGCATCATTATCGATCAGGTATAGCAGCTTTTCGTTGATCTGCTTGCGCGCCGCCTGTTGGATTGGTTCTGTCGGTAACGGATATTTCATACTCTGCACCTCACGAATATGCAGCGCTCAGGTAGACGTCAATAAACTGTTCTGCCAATGCGCTGCTTGCAAACCGGATATCCATTCTCCCGTTTTTGAACAAACGGATCTGACGAATTTTCCTGCACCCATGAATGTCTGTGCAGGGCTGCCTTACGTCACGGTAGGAGAAGAACGCAGAAAACTCAGTGGGCACGGTCTTATAGCTGCCGGTTTCAAAATGGATCACGCCTCGCAAAACGTTCTTCGCCTGCCCGGATATCTCCCAGTGCGGCGGCGTCCAGTATGTATCAGCAGTACAAAAGTACCCAGTAAAATGGATTGTTTCCTTTTGCTGAACGTACTGCGGTTCGGCTTTGCAGCCGCTCCATACTGCATCGCGGCAGCGTCCCCGCAGCTCCAGAAACGCCTTTTCCTGAAAGCTTCGCCCGTCAAGCTGAATGAGAATTCGATCCAGTACACTGGTATATCGCAGCGCCAACTCGCGCATGGCTTTATGATATACTTCCGCCGCGTTCATCTTTTCTCTCGGTTCTCTGTCCTTCTGAGCTGGCAGTAATTGCTCGATAATCTTTTCCGCAGAAAGCTCCACACTGTACGTATTTTCAAAATACGATGTAAGCCTTTTGATAAATCGTCCATGCAGACATTCCAACTCGTCTTTGAAGCAGGTCGCATCTAACTTCTTCCCGTTCCCAAGATAATACGCATATCTATCTGGCACTCCTTGCATTTCCTCGAAGATTGCTTTCTGCCGTGAAATACTGTCCGCCCATATAAAGTCCATTTCCGTTAATGTTTCTCGCGCCGCATCATAGGCGCGCTGCTGGCGCTCACAAAAGTCCCTGTCGTCTTCCGAAATGCGCGTATCCGCCTTGATTTTAACCTGTTCGATCTTTTCTAATAAATTCATGCTGCACCTCTTTCCAAATAAAAAAGACCGGCAGAGCGTTCCTGTTACGCACTGTCAGTCTACTCTCACAATATGCTGTTTTCACCGTCACAGCCGCTCCCTGTGTTGGGCGGCAAGCTGCTTGCCTCAAATAGAGGGCTATATTCTGTCACTGCTTCATCCTTTCTGCCTTTGGCTTTGATATCTATATAAAAATGCCAGCACGAAGCCGCCCAAGCAGAGGGCAGCATTACATTGCTGACATTGAAATACAAACCTGACCGACGTGCGCAATGCAAAAACTGCATCCTGATTCGGATTTGCGCAAAGAATAACTTTATTCGTATGGTAGCATGATATTCTGCGGCTGTCAATACGCGCGCTGCCATGTGCGTATCTGTATTCTTGCTAAAATGCAATGACTCCCGGCTGAGTTCTCTCAGCCGGGAGCGTTTGTGTGTGCCGGTTATTTATAATAGCCGGTCTTCTTCTGGTATTCCGCCAGCTCCCACCAGTTGGGGTTGCTGTTGATCTGGTTTTGCAGCTTCTCCCAGAGCGACTGCGTGGGCGACGGCTCCTCGGTGTACGCGGTGACGGTGTAGGTCACATACGCGCCGTTGGAGGCGTAGACCCTGTAAGCCTTCGGCGTGGACAGGTCCACACGCTGAGCAGAAGAGGGCTCCACCTTCGAAGCATTTGCCGTCACGATGGTCGGGGCGACGTGCTTCAGATCCGTGCCGTAGGGCAGGATGATCGTGATCGCCTTCGTGTCGCTGTTGATGACAGCGGAAACGCCGTTGATCATGAACGCCGTGATCTGCGGCGGGTTCTTGATCGGCGCGCTGGCGTCGTCTTCGAACTGCGCATTGATGTTGATATCGCCCGCGGGCATGATAAACGTCAGCGTAGTCTCGTTGATGGGCTCAGACTTCGCGCCCGCAGATTGCAGGCAGTAGCTCAGAGAGCCCGCGATCAGCTTCTTGCCATCGTTCGGCGTAATGGTCAGCGTGACCTCTTCGCCGGCAGCAGCCGGGTTCGGCTTTGCCGTGACCGTGCCGCCGCTGATGTTCGCAACAGCGATCTTGTAGGTTCGGTCTGCGTCCGTGATCTTCTTGACCGTAACGGTGAATGTGCGCGTCGTTGTTCCGTCGCCTGCTGTTACGGTAAAGTTCCGCGTCTTACTGTAATTGTTGGCGCTCTTGAGGTCGTATTCCAGCCGAACGCCGGTATTTGCCCATGTTTCCGCGGTCTGTGCCGCGGCGCCTTCCGGCGTTACGCTTGCCTGCGGCGCAACGGTCATGTAGGTTACCCAGTCCGTTCCGAGCAGCAGATCCTGCAGCGTAGACTCATTGGTCGTCGAAGGCAGCGTAACCGTAAAGTTCCCGTTTGCGTCCTGTGTCACATGCCCCATCGCATTGCCCTTATACTTCATGACAAGCGCGGTCACGCGGGTATCCTTTGCGTCGGAGATTTCCTTTCCGACGAACGCCATGTGGCTAAATGCATTCAGCGTAAATTGCAGCTTGCCGTCCACAAGCTTCGGCGTCAGGATTGCGGGCTCCGAAGCGCTGTCCTTGTAGACAAGCACACGGATGGTATCCGTCGCCATCTTTGCCAGCTCACTCGGAACCGGCATGGTGATCGTAACCGGAACCGTTGCGGCAAAGCTTGTCGTGCCGTCGATGGTAAGCGTACCCTTGCGCCAGGTTACCTGATACTCCGAATTCTGGTAGGTTTCCGGCAGCGTATAGGCGGGCGCCGCCACATTGGACAGATCAACCTTTACGGTTCCGCCAACCGTAGCCGCGGAAAGGATCGCGCCCTTCTGCGACATACCGGTCGAAGCATCGCCGCTCAGGCTCACTGTCGCAAGCTTTGCATCGGTAAAGAGTTCATCCAGCCGGTTGATCCACGTTTCGTTCGTTCTGGTTGCCGTTCCTGCAGCAAGCGCGTCGCGTGCTGCCAGCATCTGCGGCTTATAGCTTTCTGCATTTTCAGCTGTGACGCCGCGCAGCGCATAATCCAGATCGTCCGTCGTAATAGCTTCGCTGATCTTTGTCCAGACCGCCTTCAGCTCGGTGTTGCCCGCCAGCGCGTGCTGGACGCCGGCAAACTTGCTCTGTCCGTCGTTGATTCTCCATGCCCGGAACAGATACTCGCTCTTAGTAAACATATTGGGCAGCAGCGTGATCTCGTCGCCGGATTTTTTGCCGGTTACGCTTATCTGTGCGCCGGCATTCGCCGTGCCGCCATCGCCCGTGTAGGTCACAGTGACTTCCTTCGCCTCCTGCTCCCACTTTGCGTAGAGCGTCAGATCGTCCTGCGCGGTATCTGTCTCGAACTTCCACAGCTGATCGTCGCTGCATGCCTTGTCCTTATACCAGCCTTTGAAGTTCCAGCCGTCGCAGACCGGTGCGTTCGGAGCTCTCAGCTTCATGTCTGTGTTCACACGCACCGCCTCCGGCAGTGTCGCCGTGCTTGGGTGGTCTCCGGAACCATTGGCAAAGGTGATAAGCGGGAGGTATTGGGTGACGGTCAGTGTAATGCTCTGCTTGAACGGCTCCGCGGTTGCGTTGTCGCTGCCGAGAATGCCGCCTGCAACAGAAGCGGTCAGCTCGATCTTGGCGCCAGCCGGCGCGTCCTTCGTCACGGTAAGCGTTGTGCCATCGAGCGTTACGCCAGCCGGAAGCGTCTTGCCCTCTGCAACGCTCCATGTGATGGGTTCCTTGCTCGAAGCGTCAGTCGGTTCGACCGTTGCCAGTTCGTTCAGATTGTAGGTTCCGCGCTGCATGAGATCCGTACTGCTGAGCTTGATGCCCGTTACCGGCTTGAAGGCTTCAAGCTTGACCTGATAGGTGTATTCCAGAGCAGTATTCTCGTCAATGACCCACTCCGCTTGCCGCTGTGTCTTATAGCCGGGCGCGGAAATCGTGAAGCTGTAGGTTCCTGCCAGCAGGCTATAGGTGATCGTATTGCCCGCCTTCACCGCGTCCGTTATGACCGTATCGCCGTTTTTCAGTTCGATCGTCACGTTGTCAATTCCGATATCCGTGCAGTCAAAGATCAGATTGTACCGGGTCGGCTCCTTCCATTTCGCGTAGATCGTCGTGTTGACCTGATACAAGTCATCAAAATTGAACCCCTGCGTGCAGTTCTTGTCCTTGTACCATCCGGCAAACTCGCAGCCCTCCTTCGACGGTTCTGCGGGCTGTGTTGCCTTGGCGCTATCTCCGGTTTTGACCTGCGGGTCGATGTGCGTTCCGCCGTCCGTGTCGAACGTGAAGGTGAAGCTCGGCGTAACATCCGCCGTGACCAGCAGTGTGGTCGCACCCTCATCCAGCTTGGTGCTTAAATCTGTGGTTGCCGTCAGCGTCTCCGGGAAACCGCGCTTCTCAAACTTCCAGTAGTTGTATGTCAGGGTGCGCGTTGTGCCGACGTCGACGTTCGGCTGTTCACCGCTATGCGGGAACGCGGGCAGTGGGCCAAACTGATATCCCGCGGCAACCGGAACCTTTACCGTCGTGTCGTTCGGATTCTGTTTGTCAATATCGTCCGGGCTGTATGTACGGAAGGTCACACCCACCCAGCGCGCAGCATTCCAGTTTGCGTAGAGTACGGTGTCCTTCTCGACCTTGCTCGTGCTGAAATCCCACTTGCTTTCCTCTGCACAATCCTGCGTCGTATACCAGTCGGCAAAGGCAACAGCATTCTCAGCAGTTGTCGTAACCGTCGGAACACCCGGGTCTTCCAGAAGGTCGCCCACGCCCACAGTCCGTTCCGTAAACTTGTCCACATTGGAAACGTTGACGCCCTTCATGTCGAATGTAACCTTGCACGGATTGACCCACTTGGCATAAAGCTCAATGTCCAGATCAGGCGCCGACGTATACTTATTGTCGTCGGTGCATTCCTTGTCCAGATACCACCCGCGGAACAGCTTGCCGGACGTTTTTTCCTGTTCTTGCGCCCATGCATCTGCCGCAGTCTTCCAACCGCTCGGCGTTCCTTTGTTGGTGGACGTAAATTCAAAGCTTGCCGGGTCTGCAACGTTTTCCAGATTGGCGCGGAATGTTACGGTGCAGTACAGCTCCTGTTCCGCCTTGACCTTGATCGGGTCGCCATAGCAGGCAATCGCAAGATCCAACGGAATCACAGTTTCCGCCGTGACCGGCTTCTGGTTATATTTGTCGCTCAATGCTGACGGGACCTCGTTAAAATGCCAGCCCGTCAGCTTTCCGTCGCGGGACGGAAGCGGGAAGGTCGTTCCGGCAAAGAGCGTTTTTAAGCTGCCGGTTCCCGGAAATGCCGTCCCAAGCGCCTGCTCCACCGGAACCTCAAGCGTTACCTTCGAGTAGTCAAAGGCATTGTTTTTTTGTTCAGCTTCTGTCAGTTTCCCGGGAACATTGGGGGTATAAAAGGTATCGTGCTGGTTAAAGATCTTACTGCCGTCGGGCGTCGTGATCGGGCGATAGGTCGGCATATCAAAGACAATCTTCGCCTTTACGCCCTCTTTCAGACTGGTCTTCGCGTAAAGGTCGACGTCGGCAGCCGGCTGGAAGGTTGTAAGGTCAACCGGATCGCCCGAGCAATCTTCCATCCGATACCAGCCGTCAATCTTTGTGTAATACGTAGTTCCGGCGCTGATGCCGCTCAAATCCGAGGCTGTCGGTTGAGGCACGGTAGGTTCGCCTTCTACATATATCTTTTTAATTGTCTTGCCTGCATAGTGATAGGTCACATCGTAGCTTTTGACCTCCTTCACCTCCATGATCAGGCTTACACGCATATGCCCTTGATAAGCCTCCGGATGATTGAAGGTCAGTGTATAGGTGTTGTCTGCACCTCGCTCTGACAATGCTATTTTATCCGAAATGTCTGTACTGTTCCCCTTTGCGTATTCGCCAATTGCGGAAGCTGTAAGCGCAATGATGCTTTTAAGTGTTGCATTCGGGTTCACTGTAATCGTAAACTTCGGATAATACGCGGTATCTTCCGTGATCTCCGTGGCAACGCCACCAGTAACAAGTGCCACTTTCGCGGTAAGACCGCCAAACTCTTTATCATTACAGGCAACCCCTTTCGCATTGTAAAAGGTTCCCTTTGGCTTTGCCGCCAAACCAACATTAAATGCATCTGCGTTGGGAGAAGAAGAGGTAAGCTTCTCTTTGGTTGAATTTGCAAAGAACTGGACTGTCGCGCTCTTTTTTACTGTCGCCGTTATATTTTCCAGCGCCGATGCAGGAATCGCCAGACCGGGCAGCATCCCCAGCACCATTATGAGGCAGAGCAGGAGAGACAGGAAGCGTTTTCCTTTCATATTCTCTCATCCTTTCTCCCGGGGCGTTTCGCCCCGGGCATTCGTTTTTTCAAAATTACCCGATCTTAATCACGCCGTAGATACCGGCGGACATATTGGAAGCCGTCAGGATCGAGCCGCTGACGCTCCATTTTTTCTCCGACACCTGCTCGAAGCACTTTTTCGCTTCGTTGTACTTCGCAAGCGCCAGTTTTCCTGTTTGACCCGAGCAGTCGAACGTCAAGGTTAGACCGCCCGAGACGCTGTCGCAGGTGATCTTCCACACGCCGACCACACCGGACTTGTTTTTCCACGCCGTCTGCGCCGCGCTCGGTACCGGGCAGAGGGACAGATCCAAGCCGCGCGCCGTGTCCATCTTCTCCGTGATGCCGATCATCAGCTTGCCCGCCTGAATACCGAAGCCGTTGTAACCATTCGCGACGATATTCTTGAGCGCACCCTTTTCCGCGCGGAAACGGTAAGTGTTCGCGGCAGAGTAGCTGTCCGGCGTCATCAAGAGCCAGTTGGAAGAGCCAACCGCCTGATACACAACGTCCTTGCCGTTCACCTGCACCTTCATGCCGGAGAGGATCTGGCTTGTGGACGGAATATAGGTCGGCTCGGGTTCTTTCTTCCCGAGGTCGGGGCTTGTCTGGTACGAGGACGGGTTCATCTTGAGTGCCGCCTTGTCCCAGATGAGCTGCGACGCGGATTTTTGCAACGTGACGATCACCGTGTAGGTGCGCTTTTCATCGCCGCGCGTCAGCGTGTAGGTTGCTGGCACGGAGAGGTTCACAACCTGCCCCGAGCGCGGGCTGACCGTGCAGCCGCTGCCGGTTTCGATCTTCGGCGCAACCTGATAGAGGTTCGTGCCGTAGGGGAGCGTGATCTTGATGATGCCGTTCGTGTTGTCAATTTCAGCCGCCTTGTCTCCGATTTTGAAGGAGGTAATGGCAAAGCTGTTGTTGCCCGGCTTGCTGTCATCATCGTCTCCGCCGCCGCCCTTGCTGCTGGTCACGACGCTGTATGTTCTGGTTCGCAGGCCCGGACCCTTGACCGTGTACTCCGCGCCTTCCGCGAAATTCTGCGGCGCGGACGCGGAGGGAAGAACTTCATTCGTGCCCTCGCCCAGCGTGAGCTTCGTCGGCACAACGCGCGTGAGGTCTGCCGTGTCGGGAATACCGACGAAGCGGATCGTGCCGGTCGCGCCGGTCGCCGTAATCACCGCGCCGTACTCCACGCCGTCGACCTTGATCGCAAATTCCGTGATGGACGCGAACGTCTGGCTTACGACCTTGATGCGGTAGGTCTGCTTCGTTTCGCCATCCTCGGCGGTCACAACGACCTCCGTCCAGTCGTGCAGGTCGACGTTGCTCTTGCCCGTCACATCGATGCTCGCTTTCGCCTTGTACGAGATGTCCGCCTTGAAGCGGAGCTTCGTCGTATCAACGCCGGGGACGATGGTAATCAGAATGTCGGTCGTGCCGTCATCCTTCTTCGTGATCTGCATGTCCTCCATGTCCTTGTCGGCCATGTCTTCATTCTGAATCTGGATGGTGTCGGTGAAGAGCGTCGTGCCCTTGCCCTTGACATTCGCGTCATACTTCGGCGTGACGTAATAGGTCTGCCGTGAGCTGCCGTCTTCCGCCTGTACAGTGAACGCCGTCGGTGTTCCTTCCACAAACGTGACCGGGAAAGCAGGCGCAATCAGCTGCGCGCCCTCAGACACCTCTACAATCGGCGTCAGCTTTTCCAGCGGCATACCGTCCGGCACATTGACGGTAAAATAGACGCCGTTTTTCTGCGCTGTCTGACCTTCCAGTGTAAACGACAGCATTTCACACGCGGTACTCAACTGCCTCGAGAAATCAAAGCGATCTGCGTATAACGAGTAGGGACCTCCGCCGTTTTTATAGAAGTTCAGATACCATTGCGTTGCATACATGCTCTGGTAGGTACCCATTTTGTCAAAGCCATTGCTGGCATGACCAAAACCGGTGCCTACGCTTCCGTCTGGTTTTTTAACCAGGAAACGATTCAGCCATGCGGGAATGACGCCGCTGTCCGTTTTGTAATCACCTGTCTGGTAATTACTGAAGCTCGGATCCGTTCCCACGTCAACGCCCATCGTGCAGAGCGCGCAAATAACCTGCGCGGTGCATTCGCTGTTTACAGTTCCCCAGGAGAAGAAGCTGTAGTCCGATCCCATTGGGTCAACGCTCGGCGCAACCTCATAGCCGAGGATGATGTTGTAGCCCTCCTGCTGCTTCGCTCGAACCTGCTCTCCATATTTTATATCCGCCATATATGGATACAGGCACTGCATCAGCATTGCAATCATGTCGATGCCCCAGCCGTCTGAACCGTACTTATGGTTCAGAACCTCCTGAAGCAGCTTTTCGCGCGTCCACTTTGCATCGCTCGGCACCGTGTAATTGCCCATATCCAACGCAATCAGCGCGAAGATCGGTCCGTTGATGGTATAATTCCCCTTGAAGCTGTAAAGCTCCTTTACCAGATTGGAGACCGTCTTTCCGTCGCCGTCCTTAAACGGCGTTCCGTCTCCGTAGTCGTCCAGACGGCTTGCATTGATGCCCAGCGCTGTCAGCATCATAATGACGCGGGCATAGTCGGTCATTTTGCTTGGATTGATTGCCGCGATATGGTCATAGATATTCAGACCGAAGGGCAGCGGATCGCCCTTTTCCACCGGCTGCGTACACTTGGCGAAGCCAAGATTCATCAGTTCCCAGTCGTCATAACCGCAGCGCCCGTCCTTGTCCTCTCCGTCGCTATAGGTTTTTTCATAGAGCGTGATGATGTTGTCTCTTGCCTTTTCCAGAATATCGCCGTATGGCGTCGACTCCGGCTTGTCCGCCTTTGTAATGGTAACAAGGTATGTCGCCGTATCGCCGTTTTGCGCCGTTACCGTATATTTGACCGGCGTCTTTTCGGAATTCGTAAAGTCGACAGCCTGACCCGATGCGGGATATACGGTTGCGAATTCGGAGGTCACAATCGTGGGCGTCAGCTTTGACAGGTCTGCGCCATAGGACACCTTCATCCGAATCACGCCGTTTCCGATCTCGCCGAGAACGGAGCCATAGCTGAATTGCAGAATTGCCTTTCCGGTTGCGGCGGGAACACGGGAGATGGTCACCTTGTATTCCTTTTTGGTGCTGCCATCCTGCGCCGTCACCACGTATGTAAGCTCTGTGTTGTATTCCAGCTTGGCAGGCTTTACGGTAACGGAGGCAAATTCCGACGTTTCAATGTCCGCCGTCACCTGATCGAGCAGCGTCGCATACGGAACGCGGATCGTCACCTTTCCGGTCGCCTGATCGATCTGCGCCTCCTCATGCCCAATCTTAAAGCCGAGCATCTGGCATTCCTTCGACTGCACTGCCGTGATCGTTACCAGATATTCCGTGGTAAGCCCGCCGAAGCCATCGTTTCGGACGCGGATTTTGCGCGGCGTTGAAAAGTCGTATGCCTTTCCGTCCTCAATTCGTGTCCACGTATCGCCGTTCAGGATTTCAACGTATTGCCCAAGGTGCTTGATCTGCGGAACCAGCGCGTTCAGGTTGGTTCCAACCGGCATATTCAGGGAAATGCTCCCCTGTGCGCCAGCCGTTTCCGGATTTTGAATGACCGCGTATCTGGTTTTTTTGTATGCGCTGTCATAGAAGCTGAATGAAGTGACATCATTGAACGGCGCCTGACCGTGGTTGATAATTACCGTCCATTCCTGACTCAAATTGGAATAGGTACCGCCAATTAAAGTTCCCTGCGCATCCGTGATATTTTCCCGCTGCCCATTGTACAGAATGCCTGTAACCGGGCAGTAGGGCGTTACCGTATAGGTCATTCGGTTGCTACTGAGGCTGCCGGTCTTTTTCACCGCATAGGTATAGCCGTTTGTTTCGATAATCGGCTCAGAGTCGAGCTTTGCATCTGCCGGCAGATTCAGCGTAACGGTATGCTTCTGCGCGTCAATCCTCGCCTTTGAGCCGCTGACCTCGAAGGAGGTGATGTCCGGCGAATCGATTCGTGTGCTCTCAACGTAATCATATACCTGATCCAGTACGGTATTGACGTATTCCTTCATCTGCGGAACATCAAAGCCATACGCCTTCATTGCCCATACGAACAGGTCGATCGACGGTGTTTGGCTTACGCCAACATAACACGAATCGATAATGAGCATATATGCCAGCTGCGGGTGATATCCGCCAACCTGCAGCGTATCCTGTGACAGAATGTATTCGCGAAGCCCGTTCAGCTTCTGAAACTTTTGAAGATAGGTCTCATAGAGCGCTTTGATTTCCTGAACCTCAGCGTCTGTATAATAGCTGTCCCGGTTAAAGGTGGTTTCATTGTTCTTATCACCACCCAGTGGATTTTTAGAAAAATACTCCGCAGCCTTTTCAGGAATAAGGAACCACTGCCTTGCGGAAAGCGGTGTTCCTGCCGGTGCTGTTGCCTTTCCGTTTATTGTCGATGCCGTCGTCGTATAATGAATATCAGTTGGCTGAAACTGATAGTAGTTTCTATTTTGTTTGTCGGGGCTAATGCTGGAAAAGCTGTAGCCATCCTGTTTCGCTGCTTTATTCCCAATAAGTGTTAAGACATAACTGGCGCTATCTTTCGGATCTAGTCCACTGGGCAATCCGATTCGAGCCAAAATTCGGCTGAAAATCGCTGAACCGGCTGACCAACTGCCAATGCCAATCGTACTGCCGCTCTGTATGTCTTTCAGATTGTAATGCGCATCCGAACCTGTTCCAAACATGCACACATTCTGATATTGTGCCGCTTCTATCCATCTCTTGCTGTTCCTTGCGCTTCCCGCCGAGCCAGCGGCAAAAGCAGAAATCTGAAAAATACCCAGCATCTGCACCAATACCAACACGCAGGCAAGCGCACGATAAATTCGTGGGGATTTTGTCTTCATAAATGATATCTCCCTCAACGTTCTCCCCTCTCTGGGGCTGCACAGAAATTCTGTGCAGCCCCGAGGGATAGATTCAATTACAAGTGTAAATGCTTACAGGTCAAAAATGGAATAGCCGAAGTCCATACCATATGCTGCGGTATAGTACCAGTCAATATACTGACCTGCCGTGACGATTTTGCTCCCTGCACCGACATTCGGCAAAGAAGAAGCATAATCCTGACGATCGTTTCTTACCGTGTACATCCAGCCGCTACCGGAGCCACAGTCAAATTCACTAATTAAGTTATCTTCGTCGGCACCCATTCCAGAAATGTAGTTGTTGTCGGCACCTTCAAGGTAAATTCCATTTTCCTCCGCAAATTTTGTCAAAACCTCCATCACGGAAGCGCCAGAATGAATATCAATTGGCTCATAGCTGATGAAATACGGACGACCAGACGTTGCGTCGATACCTGCTGGATAACTGATTCCGCCGGTCGTAGATTCGATTACTTCCAACGCGCTGCTAACAGCACTGCTGGCAGTTCCGTCCCCATAACCAAATCCGTTACTTTCATAGTCATAATAAGTTTTGCCATTGCTAATCCATTCATGTGCCAAATATGTGCGGATACCAATGAAAACCCGAATTGTCTGCGACGTTGCCGCAGAGATTGTATAGGTACGGCTGTTCGTGCCGTTGGTGATGACAAGCTCCTTCGGGTTCGTAAGGTCAACGGCATCAAACGTAATCGTTTTGCGGTCGCTGCTGATAGACGACGGTGTTGCACCACCGAGCGTTGCCGAAGCACCGCCGCTTTCCAGCTTAAACTGAAGGTCGAGATCATTAGCCGTTGCGGATGCCGGAAGCGTGAACTGACGACCATATCTCGTAACGCCGCCCGCAGTAAAGTCCTTATCGACAACCGAGACGCCGTCCACATTTGTTACGCTTGCACCCAGATCCGTACCGTTTTTGTAGAGCGAAACGCTGCTCGTTGTGTCAAACTCAACCACACACGTTACCGTTCTGCCGAGGTTCTGGAATACGCGCCAGGAAGCAGTAAATCTTGCCTTCCCATCGGCAGCAACGTTCAGAGTAATGCTGCCGCTCTGGTTCTTATCAAGATCTATATGGTTTTCAGAATTATCTACATCCGTAATACGGACAGTACCTACAAAGCTGGTACCGTTCGAGAGCTGAATCGTGAACGTATTTGCACCAGAAGCGATTGTTGTACCATGTGTGTAAATTTTGTAGTAAATATTCGAGTCATCATCCAGTGTGTAGACATCCATGGAAGAGGACGCGCATCCGGCAACCGTGATGCTGTTGATGGGCGGATATAGCGTTGCCTGCGTGCTTGTAGTCTGAACCACATGAACCGCTTGCTCAGCGGGCTCCTCTACAACAGCCTGTGCGTCGGTCTTCGCTTCAACGAGTGAAGAATCGACCATCATGTTGTTGATCTGCACCTTTTCATTCGGTGCCGCCGCCATTGCCATCGTGCCAAGTCCTAAGACCATGACCATGGCGAGGAGGATCGCTATGAATCTTTTCATTTTTGTGTTTCCTTTCTATATTTCATATATTTATTCCACTCCGGTAAACCGGAGGAGAATACACCAATAATTACTCCGCCCGGATTGCCTCCAACGGCGAAATGCGCATTGCGCCAATTGCGGGCGCGAGGGCCGACAGGAGCGCCACAATGCCGGAGAAGCCGAGTCCCACCACGACCAGCCAGACCGGGATGATGCTGCGCACGTCCATATCGGAGAACAGCACTGGGATCAGTTCCCGCATGCCGAAGCTCAAGCCCATGCCGAACAGGCCGCCCGCAATGCCGACCAACAGCGCCTCGACCATGAACATGAACATGATATCGGTCATCTCGCTGCCCAGCACCTTGAGAACGCCGATCTCTTTTCGCCGCTCGTTGATGGACATCATCATCGTGTTCGCAATGCAGATCGCCGAGACAAGCATTGACACCGCGCCGATTGCCGCCAGCATGCCCTGGATCTGGTTGGACTGCTTCTTGACGCTTTCCAACATATCGTTCAGGCTGTAGGTCTGGAAACCCGCGTCGCGGATAACCTTCGCAATCGCCTGCACATCATCGCCCTCTGCGGCTTTCACCCAGACGAGGTCGTAGGTCTTCTGCCCGCCGGTGTCCTCCAGAGACCGCTGCGGAATAAACGAGCTGTTCGCGCTGATCCACTCCTCCAAGCGCGTCTTATCGAGAAAACCACTCGTCGCGTAGGTGTAGTTCTGCGCGGAGCAAAGACCGGAAATATTGAGCCTGTACATATTGCCCGCCGACACCGCGCGTCCGTCCGACCCCTCCTGATACTCGCCCGAGAGGTTCGAGTAGTCAAAGGTCAGCTTGACGGTCGAGTGGAGGATATCCACCTTCGGCGTGCCGTCCGCGTTCAGGGCAAACTCCCAGTCCTTATCGGGGTCTGCGAACGACGCCGCCATATCGTCGGTGAACATGATCTCAGGTCTAAGATGCGTGCCCGCGCCGGGCATTTCGCCGTCTACGGGGTAGATGAGAAAGCTCTCCGCCGTAGAAAGGTCAATGCCGTAGAGTTTCGCCGAGCCGATATAAGACCCGGATTGCAGCCACGCCGTCGCCTGCACGACCGGCGTCACCGCCTCCACCCCGCGCAGCTTCTTAAAAGCGTCCACTGCCTTGTCGTTGAGAAGTGCAGTTCTGCCGCCCGTGGAATCGCTCGGCGGGGTTACGTCGATCTTCGTGAGGCTTCCCATCGCTTCAATGTTTTCCCGGTAAGCTGCCTCGTAGCCGAGACCGACCGAGATGAGAACGACGATGCACATCACGCCGATCGCCATCGACAGGGCCGTGAGAATTGTCCGCGCCTTTCGGCGGGAGAGATTGACAAGGCCCATGCGGAAGAAATCAAGAAACTTCATACTTGCCGCGCCTCTTTTTGAGTGCAATGCCAAGTCCCGCGCCGCCAAGCGCCAGAACGCCTGCCACGCCGCCGATGACCGCGCCGGTGGAGACCTTCTTCTTCGGCTGTTCGATCGGTTCGCTTTCAATCTGATCGTTCTGCTCCGGCTGCTGGACGACCGGCTGCTCCGCGACCGTAAAGCTGACCGGCACGGTTTCGGTGTACGCCTCGCCCTCGCTGTCTTCGTAGTGGACAAGAAGATTGCCGCTGCACTTGCCGGCGGTGGTGCTCGAAACGAGAATGTCGGGGTTCAGCTTTGCCGCCGGAAGAACGTCGCCGCCGTAGTAGTCCTCATACATGGAAAGCCCCTTGCCCTCGACGTCAATCGAGACGTTATAGATCTTGCTGCGTCCCTTGTTGACGATGTTCAGGCTCATGGCAATCGGCTCTTCCGGCTTCGCGTCGGAGTCGTAGATGGTCGGCTCGCCGACCTCCACGCGCACCGGCTGCTTGACGCTGAGCGGCAGCGTCTGCGAGGCGGACGCCTGCGTGACCTCCCAGTTCTCATAGTTCAGCGTGACGGCAAAATTCGTGGGTCCTTCCGCCGCTTCATTTGCAACCGTGATCTTATAGGAGATATCCGCGGATTTTTCGGACTCGATCACATCGACGTATTTGGTGTCCGTTTCGCCCATCGTAAACAGCAGCACCTTCGTGTCGATGGACGCGCCGATGCGCACCTTGCGCGCGTTGACGTTCTGGTCGTCGTTGCGGATGGTCATGGAGAGAATCGCCTCGTCGCCCGCGAAGAGCTGGTTGACCGGCTGCCCGTCCACCGTCAGGCTGTAGCTTTCAATGTGGACAGGAGGCGCGGACGCGGTATTCGGCTCTTCGTAGCCGTAGACAACGTAGACAAAACTCGTCACCTCGCAGGTCTTCTGTGTGCCGTTTTCCTTGTATGTACACTCGAATGTGACCGGCTTGTTGCCCTGCGTCGCGTAGGGCGAGAGCTGGAAGTCGAACTCGACCATGACCGTGTCGCCCGGCGCCATATCGGGGATGGTCTGACCGTAGTTGGTCTGCTCGACCACGAATGGGCATTCGTTGAGGTTCGAGGAAACCTTCGGGGCAATCGTAATTTCCGTCAGGTTCTTGCCGCGGTTGACAAGCGGCAGGGTGAACTTGATGCGCTGACCGGCGTTTCCGCGCGGCGCTGCGATGTGCTGCCCGTCTTCGTCAACCGAGACGGTTGTCAGCGCGCCGAGGTCGCTCGTCACGCCGGAGTCCGCGCCGTCCTCGGTGACATTGACGTAAATCGTCACGGTGAACTTCACGTCCTCCTGAATGTCCGTGCCGTTCATCTCGTCGTAGCGCCAGACGGTCGCCCAGATCGTAAAGTCAATGGGATAGACGCCCTTTTTCGCCGTCTGCGAGACGGGGATGGAGTATTCCACATCCGCGCGGCTGTTGTAGGTCATATCGTCCAGGTGGCGGACGTAGCTGATGGAGGTAATATCGAACGGCCAGTTGCCGATGTCCTTGATGGTCGTCGGGATGGACGGCTCGATGGTGATGTTGCGCAGGAAATAGAGGTCGCTCGGCAGATACTCGCGGTTGACAACCAGCGGCATTAAAATCTCGGCGTTCTCACCGGGTTTTGCTGTAGGAGCCGAGACACCCGCGTCCGCGATCAAAAGCGCGTGAACGTTGCTGGAGACGACCTTGTCATTGTCGTTCGGCTTTACCCCGGCGAACGCAGTTCCCGCCGAACCGGAAGAAGCGGAACCGGAGCCGGTGCCTTCCAGCACCTCCACCTCTGCCGTGATGAGAACTTCCCGGTCATGCCGGTTATTGTTTGCGTCGTAGTAGTCCGCCGTCACCTTGAAGTAAAGGTTGTAGGTGCCAGCCAAAGCGCCAGAGGGAACCGGAATCTGAAAGGTCATGTCCAGCTCTTCATCGTTCCAGATTGCAGCGACATACCAGTCAGTAGAAGAAGCAAACATCTTGCAGCTGGCAGAAAAGTCTGACGTGGTAAACGGCCATCTGCGCGCCTCGGATAAAGACTCCGGCTCGCAGGCTTCTACGCGAAGCTCCTGCAAAACGCCCTTTCCAATGCTGGTGCGCATCGGAAGGTTTACCTTCATCCAGTCTCCGGCGTATGCCGTGGGATGATCGCGGTCTGCCTCGTCGCCGTCGAGCAGCAGGAAGTTGTCTCCGTCCATCTCGACCCAGCTCACGTTTTTGCTTCCGTACCGGAAATTCGAATTGACTGCCAGCGCCATCTGGCACAGGCACGCCGCGGCAAGCAGCAGCAAAACCAGTCTTCTGCAGATTCTCTGAACTCTCATACTTTCTATCTCCTCACGCTTTGGTTTGTTTCTTCGCTGATAATTTTTCCGTCCAGCAGATGAATTGTCCGGTCGGTATACTGCGACATATCGGGGTCATGCGAGACGAGCATAAAGGTCGTGCCGCTGCTGCGAAACAGCCCGGTCAGCAGATCCATGATCTCCGCGCTTGTTTTCGTATCGAGGTTGCCGGTCAGCTCATCGGCAAAGACGATGGGCGGCTTTGTAATGAGCGCCCGCGCAATGCCGACTCTCTGCTGCTGACCGCCGGACAGTTCCGACGGCTTATGCTCCGCATGGGAGACGATGCCGACCTGCTCCATGACGGCAAGCGCCTGCCTTCGCCGCTCCCTTCGCCCGACGCCGCGCAGCATGAGCGGCAGCTCTACGTTCTCGACCGCCGTATACTGCGGCATCAGATTATAGCTCTGGAACACGAAGCCGATGTACTGCCGCCGGAATCGGATGCGCGCACTCTCGCTCATGTTCTCAATGTGCTTGTCCAGAATGACGATCTCGCCCGAGGTCGGTTTTTCAAGACCAGCCAGCATATTGAGCATCGTCGATTTACCGGAGCCGCTTCGTCCGGAGATGCAGACGAACTCGCCGGGGCTGACCGTCAGGCTCACGCCGTCCAATGCGTGGATGTGCGAGTCTCCAACGACGTATTCCTTGCGCACGTCTTGCAGCCGGATAACCGGCGCGGCTTTGTTTTTCGTTTCTTCCATCTCTCATCCTCGTCTCAGCTTGCCTGCGGCATGGTGTAATTTTTCTGCTCTGCCACAAGCCCAAATTTCTCTTTCACGCGCTCGAGTTTCCGGCTCCACGGCGAGGCAAGCGCCCATAAAACCAAAAACGTGCAAACCCCGTGGCTCAGGTCAAAGAAGAAGCTCGACACATACGCCGCCGCGACCGTCTGCCATGTGATAGGGCGGATATAGCCCAGAATATAATAGAGGTTCATGATCCAGCCGTAGAGGAAGCCGGATATAAGTCCCCAGAAGCAAAGCCCCAGCGGCGCGCGCTCGGTCGTCCTGCGAAGAAGCGCTAATAAATCGCCGCGTCCGGTATCGGGCGGCAGGAGCCTGTCCCATTTGGGGCTCGTGAAGCGCGGCTTCGGGTGGCGAATGATATGCCCCACGGTTGGAAACAGCCCCGCGTTTTTCATAAGCCCGGTCAGAAACCCGAGCAGCCCCCAGGTAAACATTTGCCACGGCGTCCACGGTCCCTGCCCGAAGATGAAGTTGCTCACGAACGCGGTCAGTGCACCGGTTAAAAAGCCCGTCTCGGGACCAAACACGATGGCCGTGATCATAATGATCGCGCTGCACGGCTTGAAGTTCGGCAGCGGCACAATGGAAAATACCGTTCTTCCCACGACCGCGAGGGCGGACATGACTGCGATCGGCACCAGCTCGCGTGCCTGCGGGCGTCTTCGCTCGAAGACCAGAAGGAACGGAACCGCCGAAATTGCCAGAAACAGCAGCCCCAGAATCCAGTCTGAATTGTTGGCGAAGAAATTGAGAAAGCCGTGGTCTTCACCGAAGCTGTTGGGTCTTCGAAATTCAAAAACGGAATACGCGGCGAGCATTGCCGGTAAAACAATCAAAATGACGATAGCCGCCCATCTGGTGCGGCGGCTGGCAAAAATTCGCTTCATCTGCCCGCCTCCCGGCAGTTCTGCACGACTTCCTCGCAGGTGATGGCGCTCGGGAACCAGCTGCCCGCAATGCGGTTTGCATCCGTTGTGTAGTAGCGGTTTCCGGAGAAGAACCGGTGCGGCTCGTCGGCAGAGATCACGCGCCCGTCGAACATCATCGCGCAGCGATCTGCAAAGCTTGCAGCGAAGTCCAGATCGTGTGTTACGGTTAAAATGGACACGCCGTCTGCGTTTAATTTCTTCAGGATTTCTCCAAGCTCTGCCTTCGCGTAGGCATCCAAACCCTTGGTCGGCTCGTCGAGCAGGAGAACGCCGGCGTTCCGAAGCAATAATTTACAGAGCGCCGCCCGCTGCAATTCACCGCCCGAGAGGTCGAACGGATGCCGATCCAGCAGTCCGGTCAGCTCCAGCTTTTCCGCCCACGCGCGCGCATCTGTCTCGGTTCCAACCTCTAATAAATCGGACAGCACGTCGTCCTGCGTGAAAAGCGCCTGCGGCCGCTGCGGGAGCATCGCAAGGCGGGCATTTTTAGAGCGCCTGATTTTTCCGCGCTGCGGCTTTGCCGTTCCGATCAGGCAGGATAGCAGCGTCGTTTTGCCCGCGCCGTTGCCGCCGAGCAGGCACAGATGCTCCTTTTTATATAGCTGCAATTCCGCGCCGCGCAGAACGTCCGGCTCTGTGGAGGCGTAGCGCATCCAGACCTCCTTGCAGGAAAGCACCGGCTTATCCTCGCGCTCCCCATCCTTCTTTTCTTCCGTTTTTTCCTGCGGCTTTGGCGCGCCGAGAATGGTTTTGAGATATCCGCGTGCCTGCCGCACGCTCAAGGGAATCGGGTCCGCGCCAAGCTCGCCGCAGATACCAACCCAAATGCCGTTCTTGTGGGCATTCTCCGTCACCATCTTCAACAGGCGCAGCACTGCCGGGTTGTGCGGGTCATAAAAACGTCCCAGATCATTGTTCTGGCGGTCACAGGCCAGGGTGTACTGGGTCAGGTCATTGGTGCCGCAGCTGAAGAAATCCACTTCCTTGGCCAGACGGTCACTCATGATGGCCGCTGCCGGGGTTTCGATCATGATGCCGACCTGCACATCCTCCGCAAAGGGAATGCCCTCAGCTTTCAGGTCGCGCTTGACTTCCTCGCAGTACTTTTTGGCTTCGCGCACTTCCCACACGCTGGTCACCATGGGGAACATGATGCCCAGCTTGCCGAACGCGGAAGCACGGTAAAGGGCACGCAGCTGGGTCTTGAAGATTTCCGGGCGGGTCAGACAGATACGCAGAGCGCGCATGCCCATAGCCGGGTTATCCTCTTTGGGCAGGTTAAAGTAGCCGATCTGCTTGTCCGCGCCGATATCCAGCGTGCGAATGATAACTTCCTTGCCGCCCATATCGGCAAGAACCTTTTTGTAGGCTTCAAACTGCTGGTCCTCGGTGGGGTAATCCGGGCTGTTCAGGTACAGGAACTCGCTGCGGAACAGGCCGATGCCGCCGCCATCGTTGACCTGCACGGCATGTACGTCGTCCGGGGAGCCAATGTTGCAGTAAATGCGGATGCTCTTGCCATCCTTGGTCACATTGGGCTGGCCTTTCAGGGTCTCCAGCAGGCGCTGCAGGCGCAGCTGCTCTTCCCGCTTTTTCAGCAGGTAATCACGGGTCATATCGTCCGGGTCGATCACCACATTGCCGGTAGCGCCGTCAATAATGCAGGAGCGGCCCTCATACTCCGGCTTCAGGGCATCGCCCACGCCCACAATGGCGGGAATGCCCATGGTGCGGGCCAGAATGGCCGTGTGGCTGGAACCGGAACCGCCCGCAGTGATGAAGCCCAAAATCTTGGATTTATCCAGCTGCACAGTTTCCGAAGGTGCCAGGTCGTCCGCAGCCAGCAGCACCGGCACATCCGAAGCAATACCGCCCTGCACTGCACCGGACAGGATCCCCAGGATGCGATCCGATACATCGCGCACATCTGCCGCACGGGCCTGCATGTAGGAATCGTCCATGGATTCAAACATGGCGGCGAACTGAACTGCGGTATCCGAAATCGCGGCTTCGGCGTTCATCTTTTCATTGTTGATATGGTCGGAGATAGCTTCCTCGTAATCGAGATCCTCGGCCATCATCTGGTGGGTCTCAAACAGCATGGCGGCTTCATCGCCGGCTTCGGCGCGGGCCTTTTCGGCCAGTTCGCCCAGCTGCTCAATGGCGGCGGTCTGCGCGCCCTTGAAACGGTGCCACTCGGCATCGGGATCGGTCACGGTATAGCGGGGGATCTCGGTTTTGGTGCGGTGATAGAAATAAAGCGGGCCAACGCCAACGCCGGAAGATACGCCCTTGCCCTGAATACTGATCATAACAAGCGTCCTTTCTTTGGTGTTCAATGGGATCCTGACTGGTTATTTTATACAACCAAATGCAGCAGAAAACAAAATGCGGCTGCCTGCCCCAGCGCCGGGTAAGGGCCTTGCTGGGGCAGGTGCCGCAAACAAAAGGATTCAATTACAAATGCTCTTTGAAGAAAGCTTCCAGTGCCGGTGCTGCGGTATCCTCGTCCTCGCCTTCCACGGTAACGGTAACGGTATCGCCGCACTTAACGCCCATACCCATCAAAGCCATCAGTTTCAGCGCGTTGCTGGATTTATCGCCCTTGATGACGGTAACAGTGCTCTTATACTTTTTGACCTCTTTGACCAGCAAACCGGCCGGACGGGCATGGATGCCAACTGCTTCCTGAATGGTATAATCAAACTGCTTCATAGATGCGTCTTCCTCTCTGTTCCACAGCTTTTCAACAAGCCTGTGGAGAATTTAATAATTTGATTATACCAGCAACGTTGAGCAAAGTCAATGCAAATACTGCATTTTGCCCTGTCGTTTTTTGTAAACTTTCACAAAATCAACAAAATGTTTTTAACAATATTGTGGATTCACTCGGTTTCAGTTTTCCTGCCTGGCCAGGAAGGCACGCAGGGTATCCTCCGGCCGGGGGGTATGGTTTGCATAGCGCCGGCGCAGCTCCGCTGCAGCGGTGGACATAATGTAAGGGTGACCTATCAAATCCAGCATGGCAACATCATTATAGTTATCGCCAAAGGCCATCACATCCGCCGGGTCAATGCCCAGCACACGGCAGATGCTCTGTACGCCAATCCCCTTGTTGGCCACGGTGGTATCGATCCACTTGGGTCCCGCCACGGCGCAGTTGGCCTGCTGCCATTTGGGCACAAAGCGCTCCACAAACGGCTCCACGCCGTCCACCAAATAGACGGACACCTTGACAATATCCTCCGGGATCTGGGCGGGGTCTGTGATGACCGTATAATTGTTGCCAATGAACTTGATGCGGTCCACCACGCCGTGCCCGCGCTCCATCAGGTAGGACATGTTTTCGCCGGAAAGCATCACTTCGCCTAAGTCCTCGGTGTTGTTCCAGAAATCCCAGGCGATTTCTTCTGCCAGGGCGCGGGGCATCGGCGTTTTGGCGATTACTTTGCCACTGCGGTAGACAACCGCGCCGTTCTCGCACAGGTAGATGCAATCGTCCGCCACAGGGGCGAACAGTTTGCGCAGGCTGGTATACTGCCGCCCGCTGGCCGGGCAGAACAGGATACCACGGTCATGCAAAGCGCGGATCTCATCAAAAATTTCGCCCTCAATGAGCTTTTTCCCATATTGCAGCAGGGTGCCGTCCAGATCGCTGCAAACCATTTTTATCATATTTGTTTCCCCCTGATTGCTTTTCCTGAAGCAACGTAATATATTATTTAATATAGTAAAAGTATAACAAACACAGGCCTGTTTTTCAATTTAACTAACAGTGCCCGGCGGTAGAATTATTCCGGGCAGGGAGGTAAAATTATGGCAGTTATCACAGTATACGGCAAAACGCCGGATGTTGGCAGTGCAGCCTTTGTGGCCCCCAACGCCACCCTGGCCGGGGATGTTGTGCTGGCCGCTGGCAGCAGCGTGTGGTACGGCGCGGTGGTGCGCGGAGATACCGGCGCCATCCGCATTGGCAAAAACAGCAATATCCAGGACAACGCCGTGCTGCACACCGGGCCAAACCTGGGGGTAACGATCGGCAAAAATGTATCCATCGGCCACAGTGCAGTGGTGCATGGCTGTACGGTGGGGGACGGCGCTTTGATCGGTATGCACGCCACGGTGATGAACGGCGCCGTGGTGGGCAAAAATGCCGTGGTGGCCGCCGGGGCGCTGGTGCTGGAAAACACCGTGGTCCCTGACGGCATGGTGGCCATGGGTGTGCCCGCCAAGGTGCGTGAAGCCGCCAGCCCTGCCCTGGTGGAAGCCAACCGAAAAAATGCCGAAGGGTATGTGGCGGAAGCCACCGCCCATGCGGAGGCGAATAAGTAAGTCCTGACGAGTATGTTCGCTCTTTGATTTTATTTTGCAGGGTTTCCTCTTTTTTCTCCAGATTGTCCATCTTGCGGTCGATGGATTCTTCCTTCTGCTGGATGCGGCGCTCTAAACGCTGCACCTCGTTGCGGCGCTCTTTGACCTCTTTTTCTGCCTCGGTGCGCTGCTTGTGGATTTCGTCCTTTGCCTCGAGTATGGATTCGCGTTTTTTGGTCTCGCCGGCCTTGATCGCTTCGTTGACGAGGCGTTCGACCTCGGCGATTTCTTCCGGCGTCACAGCACCAATAGACAGGCCGATAGGGGCATGTACCTGAGTAAGCAGGGCAGGGGAGACGCCTTCCTGTTGCAGGACTTCCATGGTTTTGGCCACTTTGTTTCGGCTGCCAATCATGCCGATATAGGAAAACGGACTTTTTAGGGCAGCTTTCAAGCAGTCACGGTCTGCGGCGTGGCCCCGGGTGACGATAACAAACCACAGTTTCTCCCCAGAAGAAGAAAGGGTACGAATCATCTCCGAAAAGTTTCCCGTCAGTACCTGCGCTCCGGGAAAACGCTCCGGTGTTGCATACTCTGCCCGGTCATCGAGAACCGTGACGGAAAAGTCCAGCGTCAGGGACAGCTTGCACACGGGGACTG
>ERZ857840.1733-NODE-1733-length-23532-cov-6.975167_pt1 | contig 23532 bp, 22 predicted proteins | sample MGYA00519760_ERZ857840 | MGnify/ENA primary metagenome ERZ857840 (study PRJEB31778, sample SAMEA3449371) | human gut metagenome | biome: human gut; feature: human-associated habitat; material: faeces | place: United Kingdom | collected 2010/2012 ... | reverse complement strand
AGGGGGAGATCTCCCAAATTGTCCATCCCCCTCCGGCTTCGTAGTAGCCGGTGGTGAACTGACCGTTGAGGTCGGTAGGACAGGTCTCAATCAGCGTGTCTCCTTGATAGAGCCCATAGACCGCTCCGGCGAGTGTCCCGTCGCCCTGCGCCGTTCCGATAATGCTGTCCTCTTTGGTCACGGTAATGCGGAATTCCTTGCGGTTGGCTTTCAACGTGAGATAGCCCGTCATGCCGCCAACCGCTTCCACGCCGACGACGATATCCTGCCGCGTCGTTGAGCCGTAGGGTGTGAATGTGGAGGCCGCTGTATACGCGGAGTTTCGGGTGGCTACCACGGTGACCGGGGCGGATAGCGGCGATGCGGAACGGAGAATGAGCCGGTTTCCGGTTACTTCGGCGGAAACGGCAGTGTCCGACGCAGTAAACGAGTAGTTCCCGATCACGTTGTTCATATCGGCCAGCGTGAGAGTATATGTGCTTCCGTCGTACGACAGCTCTTCCTGCGGTGCGCTGCTGCTCACGGCGGTCATGAAGCTCGGCAGCGTCATGTAACTCAGCATATAGGAGATGATCGTGTCATAAATCTGCCCGATCTCCGCATTCTGGCCGTTGGAGACGAGACAGGTATATATTTCGTCGTTGCCTCTGGCGTATGGCGGGGACGGCTGCCGCGCTCCGGTGACGAATTCCCAGATCAGCATCTGCGTGGCGGTCTGCTGGCAGCTGGGTGTGCCGGGGAGATTGCTGCTGTTGCCGGCGCGGCCGCAGAGGAGCGCCAGCTTGATGGCGTTTTGCTGCTCATACGAAAAGCTGTTCCAGACGTCGATGACGTCCGAGCGGAGAACATCGCCGTGCGCAAGCATAATACCGGGCTCAATACAGTAGGCCTCCTGCCCGTTGGCAAAGTCGTTGAGGCGCATATCCCCGTTGCCGCCGGTCGGGCCGCCGTTATAATAAAAGGGGTGCTGGTAGTAAACGTACTGCCCGGCAGAGTCGTAGACATAGTCGAAGGTGATGAGCGCCGTGGCTGCGGCGGCTTTCAGCATGGGAGCCTTGGCCAAGGGAACCGTTAGCTCCGGCTGTTCTGCGCCTTCCTCTTCCTGCGCCTCTTCCACAGATGATGCTGCATCTTCTGCGAATTCACCGTCCTCCGGCCCCGCCGCTAAAACCGCGGGACAGGGGAAACTCAGAAGGCAAAGAAGCGCAAGGACGAGAGCCAGGATTTTGTATCGTATTTTCAAAGGGGTATTTTCCTCCTTGCCGTAGTGTGGGGTGTGCCTGCCGCTCTGTCCGGCGGTACTCCGTGAAAAAACCAGATTGGGAACATGTGTGTCCCTCCTTTCTTTTTTATGTAGGCCCGTATTTGTCCTCGACACCCCCGGACAGGGAAGTCACCAGACGGCAGCATGCCGGGCTGCTCCATGAGAATTGCACTCCTCCGAGGATCTCTCCGAGCCGCCCCCATTGTGTGAACTGTGGCTGGGCGGAAGTATCATTGTCCCCATGCGCGGTCATGGCCATGCCGGCGGCTGTGCGGCAGTTCCGGGCTGACGGTATCGCTCTCCAAAAAGGGTCATGGCGTGTCACCCGGCGGGCTTCGCTCTCGCGGCACATGGGAATGTATCTGGTGAATGGCTATGAACTTGTCAAGGTGCGGTGAGGGGAAAATCACCCTCTCACCCAACGCGGATTTTTCGCTCATTTGTCACCCTGTTTTCTTGAAAATTTCAAAATTTTCTTTTTTCCGGCCATAATGGACTTGCAAACATTTTGGAAAGCCACGCCTTCCTTCTCCGCAATCTCCCGGTACGTCATGCCCTCGCAGTACATCCGGATGCGGCGGTACTGCTTTTCCGTGACGATCCCGCGGATTTTCTGCATGGAGCTTTGCGCGAACATTACGCTCTCCCGCCTGTCAAGGCGGGCAAGAATTGTTTCTTCCGGAGACGGCTCTGCGGCGGAATATTCCGTAAGGGGCGATGTGTGGTCTGAGTAAATATGATCTGCCTGTTCCCAGTTGTGGTAATCCTCGTCCGACCACGTTTTCCAGAACTGGAACTCCTCCTCAGACGAAAACTGCTCGGGCGTGAGCGGATGATCCTGCTCAAAGGCGTCCGGGCAGAGGATGGCGCGGCTGTTCCGCTTGTTTCGTGAATACAGGCTTTTCCTATCGTGCATTGTATGTACCTCCGATTGTTTTTGGTGGAAAAACAATCGGGGGCTACGGGTATGCAGCGATCCAGCATTGCCAGCGCGAGATAAACAAAAAGCACCCTTTCAGCAAATTCGCTGAAAGAGTGCTTTTTGCTCGTCTATGATGCGAGCGCAGGCGCTTCGTATTCTGCATATACAATTCTGTTAGTAAAAACGAGTAGGCAGCCCCGTGTAATAGAGCGCCTACTCAGTTCCTTTTGATTTGCTTTTGTGTGTTTTACGACAGTTAAAAATCAGCTTCTTACTCGGATACAACACGGGAGCTGCAATGCAGCTGTAAGCGCGATCCCCATGCCAATCGGGTATGCGGCAGAAAAAATACTTAAATAAAAAAGAACGAGGTCTATTGCTAAAAAGGTAATTACAAGATATCTAGCAACCCGTCTAAAGGCCGAAGTTTCGGAAGAAGTCAACTTTCTGGCGTCAGAATCTATTGGACTTAAAAGAAAAACTGTCAGAGAGGCAAGCAATATCAGCGCCAAAAAGATTATAGATCGGCCAATACAAATCATTTTTTTCGTGATGATTAACGAGAAAAACAGAATCATATTTGTGACCAGAAAACAGAGCTTTGCAGATTTAAAATGAAAACCGCCGCTAAATGTCCGGATTGATACATATGGGATTATGAAAAGGATACTTTTCCAAAACATATTTAGTGCTGTACCAATAGCAATAGATAGGCCAAGAGGAATTAAATTAAAAAGAAAGCAGAATGCCGAAAACTCATATAATTCAAAATCATCGTCAGAAATCACTCCATTGGCTAGCAATTGCTGCGCAATGTGTGTAGAGAGCTTATGTAGCATAACGAGTCCCCTTCCGGTATGTTATATAGTACTAAAACCGCGGAGGGTATTTTCCAGGTGCTTCTCAATACAAAAGGGGTCTGCTTCACTATCTGGAAAAGCAGCCCCTTTTTCACGGCTTCCTATAGGGATGCGGACGAGTTACGCATTACTTTTTGACAATACTCATTTTCGACAGCGACTTAGGTGCTTTCTCCTGATATACACCGCAAGAAGACGTGCTGTTGGCACAAAGGAACATTGTTTTGCGAAGAACGGAGGCGCATGCGGACGCGGCTTTTTTGCTCATTTCGTTTTTCATTTTTTCCTCCTTAGATTAGTGTTTTTGTGTACCTGCGATTTGGAATCATCGCTTACAGCTAACAGTATATATGGATTCCAGCAAATTTCTACATTAAAAGCATAAAACGTAATGTGTCGGGAGAGAAACGCATATTTGCGATGAAAACGCGAGCATTATCGAAGCGACAGCGAACTATTCCTTAAAAAATAAAAAATTAAATTTGTCGATTCAATATGTGACAGAATAATTCTGTTGTATTTTGTTAACATGTTATTTGTTTATTGATACGCTTGCCTGGGTGATGCAAGTATGGAGTGCAATAATGCTGAAATGGGAAAAAGAATTGCCAGAAGGCGTAAGCAGCTAAAGATAAGGCAAAATAACTTTGCTGAAGCGATTGGCATTTCGAATAACCATCTTTCGAGTATAGAGTGTGGTAAGAGCATGCCAAGTCTTGATATTTTTGTAAAGATATGCTCACAGTTGGGTGTTACCCCAGATTATTTGTTGCTCGGAAGTGGTAGATCCAATAATATTCCCAAAGAAATAACCGATAGTCTGAACATGTGCGCGGCCGAGGATTTGGAAGTGATTTATCAGATCGTGCAGATTTATGTTCGTAAAAATAATGAAAATACAATTTATGACAAAACGTGCCTTTAAAGTCTTGCGATTTGTGGTATAGTAATAGTAATAATTGCTTTACAGAAAGGGGATGGTTTTCGTTTGAGAATCCTTTTTTGTGATGACAATCCGGAGATGTTGGATCAATTACAAAAATATGTAACTGAATTTTTTAAAGGCATAGGAAAGCTTTTGCCCGAAATGGCTGCCTACACTAGTGGGGATGACCTCCTGCTGAAAGAACGCTATGCAGATATCGCCTTCCTGGATGTTGAAATGCCTGGCCGCAGCGGGATTCATGTTGGCGCTCGTCTGAAAGAGTATAACCCTAAAATTAAAGTATTTATTGTAACTTCGTTCCCTGACTATTTGGATGAAGCCATGCGCTTTCATGTGTTTCGTTATCTTTCCAAGCCGATAGACAAAAGCCGGCTGTTTCGCAATCTGAAGGATGCTGTTTATCTTCACAATATGGAAACCCACGTTATCCCTGTGACAAGCAAGGATGGAGTTGTCGCGCTTCCCGCCGACCAGTTCGTATGCGTAGAGACCGATTCGAGAAAAACATATATCTACACACCAACGGATAAGATCCAATCCGTTGAAAGCATAGAGAAATGGAAGGAAAAATTGACGCTTCCATGTTTTTATATGCCATATAGAAGCTTTATCATTAATATGCAGTATGTAGTGTCTTTCTCCAAGGATTCCATTCAGTTGAGATGCGGAGATACAATAAAAGAAGCCTATTTGGCCAAACGCAAGTATAACGAGTTCAAGGACAGATACTTAATATTTATGGAGAGCATAAGATGAGCCCGGAGAGAATATGCTCCGCAGTTGTATATATTGCGGAGGCGATCACAGCCGGGCTTTATTTCAAGGTTCTTTTTGCTCCGAAAAAGACCGCAAAGGTCCGGGTAACGCTTTTAACTATTGTTTATTTTTTGTTGTGGCTCTCTTTCCAGCTGGGGAACTTTTTTGTAAACGCCCTGCTCTTCTTTGCCGGAAATCTTGTCCTGATCCTTTTGTGCTATGCAACGGGGAAAACCGCCGCCATTCTCCACGCCGCATTCATGACACTCATGATGATCATAACCGAAGTGATCGTTATGGTGTTATTATCCTCCATATTCGGGGATTTTGGAGCATTTACCTATAATCTGATAGCGCAGATTGTTACCAGTGTTTTAAGTAAAATACTCTATTTTTCCGTTATTCTGGCATTTTCGAGGATTTATGGCTCTCGTAGAAAAGCGAAGGAGGAGCCGTATTTCGTTTTACTGATCTGCCTTTTGCCCGCCGCCTCGATGGTGATCTCCATCATGATCATGTATGTGGGGGTAACCGTGCCGCTTACCGGCTGCACGGAAGCCCTGATGATGGTCAGCGCATTCCTCCTTCTGTTTGTGAATATCGTTGTTCTGGCGGTAAATGATCAGATCCAGAAAATCTACGACGATCGCACGGCGCTGCAGCTGCGGCTTCAAAAAGAGGAAGCCGATGTAAATTACTATCACATGCTTCAGGTGCAGTATGATAATCAGCGGGTGCTGATCCATGATATTAAGGATCAGTTTCGCGTCATAGAGGGACTTGCCAGAGAAAACAAAAACGAGGAACTTATCGATTACCTTTACCGCTTTGAAGCGAAGCCCGAGCTTTCCAATCTGATTCGTCTGTGTGATAATTCGGTGCTGAACGCGATCCTCGTTTGGTACGCGGATCAATGCCGGCAAAACGGCATTGCGTATCACTTCGATGTACGCGCCGATTGTGTTTCGTTTTTGGATCCCAACAGTATAACGGCGCTGTTTGGGAATCTTTTATCCAACGCATTCGAGGCCGCGTGCCTTTCTGCCGGAAGATCCATCGAGCTTTCCGTAGCGAAAAACCCGGTCGGGGGCGTGACCCTCTCTATCGTCAACTCGTGCGATTCCGAGCCGCCGAAGGATCGGAACGGAAGCTTGAAAACCACGAAAAAAGACACGGAGCACCACGGCTTAGGACTGAAAAGCGTAAATAAGGTCATCCAGCAGTACGGTGGTTTTTCCACATTGTATTACGACGCGGCAGAAAAGACGTTCCATTGCATCATCCACTTCCCTGCGGAAGCTAAAGCAGCGAGCTTGAAGTTTTGATACTTCAAGCTCGCTGCTTTTTAACGTAGAAACAAAGCGATGGTTGTGCAGTGCATGCAAATGTGATCTCCGGTTTCTCCACTTCCCACCCTGTAGGGGCGGGCTACCAGTTTTCGATGTTGGCACAAGCGTTCTCGTTGGCCAATATGGGTGAGCCCCACGAAGCTTCGGAGAGGTCCTTCTACCTGACGCATGGATACCTCCATCAGATACATCTTGATGGACACCTCTCAGTTAGATTCAGTATAAATTGAAAATGCAATTGTTGCTATAGCGATAAGGACAAACAATATAGCCGCAACATAAGTTAACATAGCAACTCTTAGTAAGGCACTAATGCCTAATAGAAGAAAGCCAATAGTAAATAACGCAAAAATGAATCCGCAGAAATAATAATTCTTTCTTTTTTTCATTTTTTTTTGCTCATTTTTTTTTGAGACTAAAAAAATTGTTGATAAAACAGGGCCTCGCTGCAAGAAAGAAAAGATCGAGCACGCCAAAGCTAGAACAGACAAACAAAGCATAACAATAAAAATAGTCATTTTCACTACACCTTTTTTCGGATTAGACTTCAACGCCCTCCTGATGCAGCAGCTCTTTCATCCGCGCTTCCAGCGCCTCGTCGGTGCGGAACAGGCTGATGAGATGCATGTCCTCATGGAAGCCGATGCATTGGACATTTTCGTTATACACAGCGCAGATACGGTTCGGCAGGTCGGCAAAGCTGTTGCAGGGGAAGTCGCGTTGCCGTAGATATGCCCGACCTCCTCCGGGGAATCGCAGAGGAAGTATTCGATCTTGAAATCCGGCGTCAGACCCAGCACGGCGCAGATGTGGGAGAAGCAGCCCTCCTGCAGCGCGGCGATCTTCTCAATATCGCGCTCCGCTCACCTCCAAAATGAATTTAATATGAAATAAGGCCAAATCCATTCTATGTAAAACAATCTGGGTTCTCAAGCAATTTCAAGCATTTTTTGGTGTGGGTATTGTGTGATTTGAAGCATGGGCGGATTTTCCAGCAGGTCATTATAGTCGTTCTGCCATCCCATCACGATAAAGGGCAGAAGTATCGTCTTACTGGCATTCTGCTGCAGCGAGAAGGAAAGGCCCGGCATATGTGGATTGGAAATAGCGAAACAAATATTATCGATTGTTAATATATAGTTTTTCCCCACCAGGTTGTATAGTAATAAAGCTATGCCCTTTTCATTGGTATAAGGATTGTCGGTATTTGTTACGATTATTTCTACTGCATACACATAATCGGTATATGGCCCCAGTTCGGACAGACGATCGCCCGCATTATACCGATCAAGAAACTCTTTGGCGGTCACCAATTCCGAACTCAACACTTGCACAGAGTACCCGTCCATATCTTCAAACTCATAGTCAAAGTAGTCATTTTCAATGGGCACTATCTCGCCAAGCGGATAGACGATTTTCTGAGGCAAGTCCAGATCTGCGTTGATGGAATACACTCGCGCTGCCCATCCCAAAACAAGAAGGGAGATAACCACTGGCAATATAAATTTTTTCATTTCATACCTCAAATGGCTTATACAAATGTTCTGTTATTTTCCCTTGCTCCAGAAGAAAGATTTCATCGGAGACGTCTTGAAGTACAGGAAGATCATGGCAGGCAAGAATTATAATTGCGCCACGCTCTCTTTCTTTTGCAATAATTGTTTTCACCAAAGAGACCCCGCTGCTATCCAACGAGTTGGTGGGTTCATCGAGAATGAGAATATCCGGCTTTTCCATGATAGCAGCTGCTATACCGAGTCGTTGCTTCATTCCCAAAGAGAACTTTTTATATTTTCGTTTATCCAGCGGATCTAATCCCACAGAAGTAATTGCTTCGTGTATTTCCTCTCGGGTGATTATATTTTTAATAGAAGCAAGCATTTCCAGGTTTTCAAATCCGGTATAGCTATCTAAAAATGCGGGGTTTTCTAACAGAAGACCTACACTCTGCGGGAAAGTGATCTCCTTTCCCAGCCGTTTTCCGTCGATCACGATCTCCCCCTTTGTCGGATAGATCAGTCCGCAGATCAGCCGCATCAGCATGGTTTTTCCGGAGCCATTTATTCCCTGAAAACCATATACGTTCCCTGATACAAGTGTCATAGATACGCTGTTTATTATAGGGACGCCGTAAATGCTTTTTGACACTTCATTTACCACGATTTCGCTCAATATATTCACCTCTTTAGTCTCTATTGATCAAGTCATAGGAACGAAAAATTATTGCGCCCAATAGTATCAGGAAAAAGTCAAATGAAACTGCATAAATATAGCCGGTATCTACGTTTACGCCGTTTGACATAAACAGTTCGGTTCGGATAGGCATGGCATAATTGCATAAGAGCGCCGGCGAGAATAGATATACCGAAAGGATTGCTATTACGGCCATTGTTAAAAAACTAAGTGTTGGTTTAATAAACAGAGAAAGGGTCATCTGGCATAGACACAAGGAAAATGAAACAACAACAGGCAACAGCAAAGCAAGCAGGGAGATTTGTATTTCGCCAATTGCCGTGCCGGTGGAAAAGGTCTGAAAAAGCTTGCAAATTATGTCGGTATGTAAGACAAGAGAAAGATCCGCCTTCGTCACTAGGCAGGCAATGCACACTGTCACCCAGAGGACTGTATGAAAAAGGAGTGTTCCGAAAAAGCACCACAAGGTTTTTGATAGCCACCACAGGCGGCGACTTCCGCTGCGTGTCAGAATCTGAATGCCAAATGTTTGCATGTCTTTGTAAGCATAACTTGACATGAAAAACAGCAGGGATATGAGCCAAATCATCCACCTTGCAGGAAATTGAAACGGCTCTGCAGGATTGGGAATATACTGCGCCATACCACCGTATATGTACATAATATGGTCCGCATATGTCGGGATCACATTGGACGCGGATGATTCAGCAAGTGCTAACGGATAAAACGTCCGGTTAAAATCGACAAACGAAATAAGCTCTATTATAAAAGGAGCAAGTATAAGTCCAACGTTTTTGCAAATACCATTCCTAACATCGAAATGTATAAGTTTAGTAAAGTTCATTTCCTTTTCCTTTTATAACGGTTGGAACAAAGGTAAGCACGAAAAGAATGAGTGCTTCTATAAGGATAACGTTCCATCCGGCGTCATAGCGTGCTGCGGCAGGATGCAAAAAGTAAATGGGAGAAAATTCGGTGTACCGTATAAGATTGCTCGTATAAACAATCGAGGCACCGATAAAGTTAAATCCCAAAAGCAGGAAAAACGGTAATAAGACTACAACAACACGATTCTTATAAATGGTTGAAATGGAATAGGACAGGCATGCAATCAGTCCGCAAAAGAGAAAATCAATAGCTAAATAGAGCAGCACATAAACCGCCGGATATGTGTAGTACAGTTCCGACATAAGGGAGGCCCCATTTACGGCATACCAGATGAGATAGGAAGGATCCGGGCATACCGCAGGAACAAACATGGCCGTCAGCAGAAAGTTAAAAGCCAGAGGAATGACCATTGCCAAACCGCCGGAAAGGAATACGGCGCAGTATTTGGCGAAATAGTATGGAAATTTTCCAGTTTTGAGTACCATACACCTTGTGTAACCGATGCGGTGCTCGTTACAAAAAGACCAACCATAGGGTATTGCTACCAAAAGAGGGAATATAAAAAAATATACGGATGACCCTAAAGTATAGGTTTCCCCGCCCACCCAATGATTGTATAAGGTGTTCATGGCTGCATGGGGGTTTCGATGTTGGAAAACCTCAGAAAAACCATTTACAACTTGTATACCACGATAGTAGCCTTTTACTTGAGGTATCAGACTGCATAACGTGACCATACAGCCAACCGCGATCGCTATAACAAACAGTCGGTTTCTTATTGCCTTCCTGCACTCAAGGTATAGTGTCCTTTTAAACATACAAATCTCCTTAAGCCGGAAATAAAGCTAAATACTGCCTTAGCGTTTCTATCCGGGAATTGAAAATTAAAAATAACGAGCTTTTATCATACTTCGTCAGATCGATATACCACCCGACCTTCACCGACAGGCTTTCGCCAGCGGGCAATGTGTAATGATAATACTCGCTGGAGTACTCTCCCGATCTTGGGCCGGCGTTTGAAAAATATGCGGGATAGGCCAATGGATAAAACGAGCGCACGGAGAGATCCGTCTGGCTCGGCTCGCAATAGGTAAGCTCAAGGCTCGATATATTCAGCTCCTGCGGCATTTCATTATTGCGGATTGTGATATCCACAAGCAGGAACTGAACTTCCGAACGCAAGTTCCCGTTTTCATCCGTAAATCGATAATCTATGTATTCTTCCATCTTAGACGAATCAATGCCAGCAGCGACAGATGAATCGAATATTTCTGCATTGGTGACAATATACGTCATGGCGTTTTCCACGAGATCGCCCTTAAGAACACCAGCAGCGGATATTTCTTCACCAAATGCTCGAACGGCTCCATCCTGAATGTTGTATTCCGGTGCTGCAAAAGTGTCCTCCGTGATTTCGCTTACACCGATTTCATCCGGTTCTTCTGCTGCAAATTGCGGTTTGTCCATAGAATTTGCAGCCTCCGCTTCCGAGTCTTTCTCGCTGAAGCCGGGCCTGTTTTCCTGCAGCTCACCGCTTTCCCCGCAGGACGGCAGGAGTGTCAGTACGCAAATAAGGATCAAAATGTAAATCGTTTTTTTCATTGAAATTTCCTCGCAAAGAAAACATCTATTTTTAAGACAGGTGGGTATAAACCCACCTGTCTTGTGCGGGGTATTAGTTATTAGCCATAAGTAGCGTCAGGGTAAGACCCCGTTGAGTCAGGGCTCCACCAACCACTCAGCCACGTCGTTTCGCCATTAACAGAGCAGGAAAGATTCAGACTCGCCTTCGAATATCCGGCTTCATTGATTATGGAGCGAACAAGATAACGACCAGGAGGAACCACAGCGCGACTGTACCCGTTCCAGCCAGTATGACCAGCATTGTACAAGGGATTGGTCGGCGTAGTATCATCGGTAACCCCATTGGCATAGCAAGTGATGTTTACAGATGTTTCGTTCTTAATGAAAATCGGGGACGAATCCGTTTTTGCGCGAACGGGAGTATTTGCTCCAGTATAGTAGGAGATATACTCCGTAGGCAGGGTCGTGTCTGTCGTATTAGCAGCAAGCGCAGGAACTGCCAAGGCTACCAGCACTACAGCTACCAACAGGAAGGAAAGCACTTTTTTCATTTTTTCTCCTTTCATTACGTCGTGGTTGACAAGTACTCGTGATAACTTCCGGAAAGTCATCTTGATTTCTTTTTAAAGAGTTTTTCCTTATATTTCAAGTGGTCTTGCGCCAAATGACATAATGGCTACATTTTATACAAGGTGAACCATTGATATGAGGAGAGAGCAGGAGCTTCTTCCGACGCCTGACGCCGCGTTTCTTCGATGAGCCATATTAATTAACAAGTGGAAAATACTGCTCGATAGGGGTCATCCTATTCGCACCCAAGCGGCTTTTCTATGAGCTATTTCGGATATGGAAATGAGTATTTGATTGTGTAAAGTGCAAAAGGGATAGATTAATTCGCTTTGTTCGTGTATAATGATATTATATGGTTTGACTGTTCCATCTATCTATTGCTGTAATGACCCAATAGAGTGAACAAAGCAAAGGAGAAACGCTATGCCAAATTTAGAAACGGTTCGAGAGCTTCTGGAGGCCAAAGAAGGCGAGCACGTTCAATTCAAAGAAGCAAAAAATCGGTTTGACTTTGGGGATGCGGCAAAGTGCTGCTGTGCTTTGGCAAACAATGGCGGCGGCAAACTGGTCTTTGGTATCACAGACAAAAGACCCCGCAGCGTAGTCGGAAGTGCTGCTTTTGACCAGCCGGAGCGTACCCGCATGGGCTTGATCGAGAAGCTGAAAATCAATGTTGATTTCCAGATATTCAACGAGGGTGGTCGAGTTCTGGTCTTCGATGTGAAGAGCCGTCCAATCGGCTTGCCGGTACAATACGATGGTGTAGCGTGGATTTACGAGGGTGATACGCTCAAGCCTATGCCAGAGAGTATGCGCCGCAGTATCTACGAAGAAACCGGTAGTGATTTTTCCGGTATGATCTGCGCTGGAGCTACGATCGAAGATTTGGATGAGACTGCCATTGAAAGCTTTCGCGCTAAATGGATCGAAAAGAGCGTGAAAAAGCAACTTGACACGCTTTCAAAGGAGCAACTTCTCCATGACTGCGGAGCGATCACGGATGACGGCGTAACATATGCAGCTCTGATCCTGTTCGGGAAGAACGCGGCGATCGTCAAGTATTTGCCACAGGCGGAGATCATTTTTGAGTACAGATCTTCTGAAGCGTCGGGCCCAGCCAGCCAAAGAGAAGAGTTTAAGGTCGGCTTTTTTGCGTGCTATGATCGCGTGTGGGAGCTTGTCAATCTGCGGAACGATAAACAGCACTATCAGGAAGGTTTCTTCGTATTTGACATTGCGACCTTCAACGAGCGTGTTGTTCGAGAGACAATTCTGAACGCGGTGAGCCATAGAAACTACCAATTCGGCGGCAGCATATTTGTCCGTCAGTTCCGCGACAGATTGGTTGTCGAAAGTCCAGGCGGCCTTCCCTTAGGCATTACGATTGACAACATACTGGATCGCCAACTCCCGCGCAATCGCCGCATTGCGGAAATCCTCTCTCTGTGCGGCATGGTGGAGCGTTCCGGGCAGGGGATGAACCTGATGTTTGAACTGAGTGTACAGGAAGCCAAACCGCTTCCCGACTTCACCGGAACAGATGACTTCTGCGTCAGCGTCACGCTGAATGGACTGATTATCGACAAGACGATGCTATCCGTAATTAACCGAATTAACGAAGCTACCATGGGATCTATGTCCACCGAAGACTTTCTTACGATCAACGCGCTGTACCATGATCGTCCGCTGAGCGAGAAAATGCAGTCCCGGTTGAACCGATTGATCGAAATGGGCATTGTCGAACACATCGGTCGTAAAAAGTATGTTCTTGCAAGGAGCCTCTATGCGGCAACAGGAAAATCCGGTGTGTATACAAGGCATGTTGGCTTGGATCGAAATACCAACAAGGAGCTATTGCTAAAGCATATCCGCGAACATAACGAGGTTGGTACTTCTTTCAAAGAGTTGCAGCAAGTTTTGCCGAGCCACAGTCGCAATCAAATACAGGTGTTGATGAGAGAGCTTAAAGAAGCAGGAAAAGTGATTTGCAAAGGTAAGACTAGTGCCGCAAAGTGGTTCATCGTCAAGTAGCTTGCGAACGATTCGGAGCAGGTTTTGCGTTCAAGTTGCAACTAACTTAAAACCAACTTACGACCATTTTGCGACTAGGTCAGCAAAGCATTTGCCAGTCGATTGTAGGAAAAACTGACCTTCGAGTGAATAGCAAGGTGTATCCGGCCTACAGGAGCGGAAGAAGCCGTTCACGCCCGAGTCATATTAGACGGTTATTATGCAATCAAATAAGGTTGACGCAAATGCCGATTATATCAATAGGCTTAAGATTAAAGTTGGTTATCAGATGGCATTGCCGCAAATTGGAAGCTCAGGAACGGGATACCCATCAAAAATCATATTGCTTCCTTAAATAAAACGGTATCCTAAGATACACACGTCGCATTCATAGAGATGACCTTGGGCACAGCCACCGTTGGCAGGCCTGACGCAAAGCCCCAATGTCTTCCGGCGTTTAGCGCTGAGGCTCCTCGTTTTGTGATATTAAACAGAACAGCTGCCCGACAGAGCACATCTGTGTTCTCACTCGGGCGGCTGTCTTATTAGCCGTCGCAAATATGGAAGCAAGCACTTGATGTTATTATGGCGAAAATGGGTAGATTAACCCGCTCCTTTCGTGTATAATGACATATAACTTGACTGCGCCAGCTGTCGCTGCCGAATCCAAAATCTTTATGCAAGAAACTACATTCTTTCGATGTAATGCTTTTTCGCAGAGGTTAATTAGCATACCAATCTCAAAAAGTGGGAGGAGACTGATTGTGGGAACGATTTTTGTTGCAGGTTCTTACGGGGTTGGTAAAAGCACTTTGTGCGATAAACTTTCAAAAGCTTTGGGCCTGCCAGCCTACTCTGCTGGAGATTTAATCAGCAGCATCAACGGTGAGCAGTATGGCGCGAATAAAGCGGTTCAGAATAAAGAGGCAAATCAAGATCTCCTTGCTATCGAGGTCAGAAAAAAATTGGCCCAGCATCCCACAATACTCCTTGCTGGGCATTTTTGTATTTTCGATCGCCTGAATGGTGTTGACAAATTACCTTGGAGTGTGTTCACAAAATTAGTATTAGATCAGATACTCTTATTAGAAGCTGATCCATATCGGATTTTGTCAAATTTGAGCATTAGAGACAAAAAGGAGTATCAATTCGAACATATTCAATTACTTCTTAGCGCGGAAAGGCAAATGGCTCAAGAGGTCGCCAAACAATGCAGTTGTTGTTTGCACATCCACCAGATGTCTTTTGATGATTCTGACCTGCAAAAGTGTGTGAGGATGTTAGCTTTAGAAGGAGTATCTGCATGAGGATTCTTTTAGATACAAATATTATAATCCATCGTGAGAACAAAAGAGTTTCTAACTATAGTATAGGGCACCTCTTCCGCTGGATAGACAAACTTAAATACGATAAAGTCATCCATCCATACACCGTATCTGAAATACAAAAATACAGAGACCCCGAAACACAGGAAACCATCTCGGTTAAATTAGAGTCTTATGATGTAATTAAAACAGTTCGTCAACCAGATGCTGCGTTTTTAAGTAAAATTGGGCAACCCGAGAAGAATGAAAATGACCACATCGATAACTGCTTGCTTTATGAGGTATATCTTGGCAGAGTAGACATTCTTATAACGGAAGATCGCAAATTACGGAACAAGGCGGACCGTCTGGGCCTTTCAAATTGCGTCTTTTCAATTAACGGTTTTATCACCAAAGTATCCACAGAAAATCCAGATTTAATAGAATATAAAGCGCTCGCCGTCGAAAAAGTCTATTTTGGAAATGTTGATAGCACGGATAAGTTTTTTGACAGTTTTCGGAGTTCATATGTTGGATTTGATCGGTGGTTCGCTCGTAAGTGTGACGAAGAAGCATATATCTGCCGCGCAGACAACAACAGAATACTGGGCTTTTTGTATTTAAAAACAGAGGGTGTTTCGGAAAACTACTCGGATATTGAGCCGCCCTTTCTCCCAAAGCGGAGACTGAAAGTAGGAACTTTTAAAGTTGAATCAACCGGGTTTCGTTTAGGTGAACGGTTTATCAAGATTATTTTTGATAATGCGCAACAGCAAAATGTCGACGAAATCTATGTGACTTTGTATACAGACCGCGGTGAACTTGTTGCCTTAGAAGAGTTGCTGTATCGCTGGGGGTTTGTTTACTATGGAGTCAAGCACAATGGAGAAAGAACCGAAAAAGTTTTAGTTAAATCTCTCCACAAAATGATTGAAGGGGCTACTCCAAAGCTGAATTACCCTAATATCTCCTATTTGTGCAATAAGTTTATTTTACCGATTCTACCGCAATACCATACAACGCTTTTGCCTGATTCACAGCTAAATAGTGAGAATCGGATAGATTTTCTTGGCCGAGAGCCGCATAGGTATGCACTTCAAAAAGTATATATTTCATGGGCATCCACTAACGGTGCAAAGCCGGGTGATCTGATTCTCTTTTATCGCATGGGGCGCCACGGGGAAAACAAGAAATACAAGTCTGTTGTATCAACCGTTGCGATAGTCGACGAAATCATCGAAGACATTGGTACCGAAGAGGATCTTTTATCCCTGTGTCAAAACAGAAGCGTCTTTAGCGTTGATGAGTTAAAAGTTTTCTGGAGGAAGCATCAGTATAATTTAAAAATTCTGAAATTCATTTTTGTAAAGAGTTTGTCTAAAAGACTTACTCTTGGTTACTTGTGGGATCATAATATTATCGCCGCTCCGGGAGGTCCGCGTCCATTTACCCCTATAACCGATGAGCAGTTTGACATGATTATAAAAGATTCGGAAACAGAAATTACTTATGTAGAAAAATAAAGAGGAATACATTTTGAGAGCATTGCTTTTATCGATTAAGCCAGAATATGTAGATAAAATATTAAAAGGAACAAAAAAATTTGAGTACCGCAAACGATTGGCGAAGGAGGATGTATCAGTTATATATATTTATAGCACAGCGCCTTCAATGAAAGTCGTTGCTTCAGTTCATATAGATGGCCGTCTATCCGCTCCCCCCTCTACATTATGGGAGCAAACGAAAAAAGCAGCGGGTATTAGTCGCGCCAAATACCGAGAATACTTTCACAATTGTGAAACGGCTTACGCCTATATATTAGGCCAAGTAGAACGCTTTGAACCCGAAAAAGATTTATCGGAGTTAGGAGTTGAGTCGGCTCCACAATCATTTGCTTATATTGAAATAGAATAAATTTTTTACGAAAGGCCAACTCGCGTTCGTAAGAAGAAGCCAGCAGCACGTCAAAAGCAAACAATAGGCTTTTTGTTTCCTTGTGATTAGTATGTAGAGCGTGAGCAAAGGCCGCTTCCAACGCTCACGGAGCTTTATATGCTGGTACGTCATGCTTGTTATCGCTTGCATAGCAACGGCACTAAGCTCAATTGTTGTTAACGTTGCCGTCAACTGTTGTATGCTCAAACGCCTTCGCGATGGGTTTCCTTGCCCGCCCAAAGAAAAAGGTAATTTATTCCAGCTCCTGACGCAGGAGATTTCCCTTGCGTGATATTATATGAATATGAAAAGCCGCCGGGCAAAGGGCCTTGTGCCCCATCCAGGCGGCTTTCTTATCTTGTTGAAAGTAGCGAATGAAGAAATTATTCGGTCGTATGAAATGTAGCTTTCATGTGATCCAACGCCAAATGTAACGGAACGAATCCTTGGTTTTCATTATTATCATCCTCTTCGGTGGAGGCAACCCCACCTTTTAGAATACCTATTGCTTCATTTGAGGCGTTTAAAACAATTCCTCCGCTTGCTCCATGCACAACTCGTCCGCTTATCGTAAAAAATGGAGAACCAAAATACTTTTTTTCGCTTGTAATGCTGCAATCCTGTCTGTAGTAAGAATTCCCTTTTTGATAATTGGGGTAGCCAATTATAACGACTTTATCACCAATTTTAATTTTTCTACTATCTCCAAGCTTAAAAGTTGGTTCTTCAGCGATTACGAACGGAGGCTTATATACTGCATAGTCTATTAGTTTATCGGAAGTTATTATATCGGTACCGCTAATTTTGCCTAATCCATGTGAAGATTCCCCATATGAGTCAACGTTGAACACATTATAGGAGTCTCCAGCCTCTGTTACATGGGCGCTTGTAATAAGTCCTATGCCAGATAAGTAAAAAGCACTCCCTTGGATAATTATATCTTCGTCACAATGTTCTAAAATAAAAACACTATTCTTAATTGTATTTTCAAAATGATCAAGATGATCAAGGTCAGAAACGTCAAATACGTTTTCTCTGAAAAGGGCGTTGAATTTCTGCGCAAAAGATAAGTAAGTTAGATTTTTATCCCCCCTTACATGCTTAATATAGCAGATTTTCCCAATAAGAACGCGTTTGAACCAGTTGACCACCACGTCCTCAGAATCAGAAGCATCAACGACATTACAAATTTCGTGGTTTTTACAAAGCCCTTTTTTCACATAAGTCTTTGCAGCGGCAGAAATCCCAAACTTTTCGCAGCTATGAATAATTGCCCGTAACTGTTTTACATAGCTTCGGCGCAAGTTCGGAAACTCGTTAACTGTTAACCCGGTGACTTCTTGTCGGCATGTATAAGAACGTAATGCAATTTTTTTAGCATTTACTTCAAATGAATGTTTTTTAAGTGTTGAAGCCAGTTTTTCGTCAATGATCACTTCGCCGTCTTCTATGTATACTATTGATTTGTCAAATGAAGATTTATGAGTTGAAAAAGTAATATCGTCAGCATACCGTGTATAGACGCATTTTGTGCTTTTCGCAAGTCGCATCAAGGCGTTGTCCAAAGGAACACAGATCATATTGGTGATGACCGGGGAAGATGGGGCCCCTTGCGGCAAATAACCATTATAGCAGGCAATTTGTGCTATTGTTGTGGCGGCTTCATCAGGTAGGTTGTATGGCGCATTCATCAGCATACCGCGGACACGCCCAAAATGAATCTGTGAGAAAAAGTCTTTCAAATCAATGTTGAAAACGAGCGATTTCTTAACATGCTGTGCCGCATTTCCAATATTACTCTTTTCGGTAATAAATCCATATGCGCATACCTTTGGTTCATAGACAGCAGACAAGACGTCAGCTAACTTGCGTTGTATCTTCTTCAGCCTTTTCTCAGGCGCTGCGATTTCGCGAGTTGCCCCATCCTTTTTGGGGACTTTGAAGGTATGGTACATGTTTTCGGGGCGTATTTTATAAAGAAAATACCTCAGACTTCTCTCTGAAATACCCAAAATAGAGGCTACATCGTCTCTTGTCTTCAATTGGAAGAAGGCTTCTTTTATACTTTCTCTATCCATAATCAACTCCTACAAGGAAAAACACAGGGAAATTCAACCTTCTGACTGAATGTAATATGATCTTATACAAAGATGTAGACGGAAATGCATATGAGAGGAATATGCTCATAACATTGAACTATTACGCTGCTGTATCGCTAACGAAAAACAATTTCCCTGTGTTTTTCAATTAAATTATAACAGAAGTTGCATTAAAGATAAATATCTTTAATTGTTAGAAAAATAATTGTGCAATTTTACAACAAAGAAAAACAACTTACATTACATATTTAGCTTGCAGAATTCAAGACCGCGACTATGCCGACGGTTTTGATTATCAATATGCCGGCAAGCCATACCCAAAGATGCAGGGATCGCCCACATAGTAACGTCCCTGGGCGCAGTCGTCATTGACATTGCCCTCAATGGTGTATACCAAACCACCCTCGCTTTTTTCAACAATGCCCACGTGATCCGGATACCCGTCCGGTTCCCAATCGAAAAAGATGATATCGCCGGGGCTCGGCTCAGCAGAGCCGTCTGCCCACCCGGCGTTATCCATGAACCAGTTCGCGCCCCAGACACAGTTTTCAAACTTCGGAATAGCTCCGGCATCGATCAACCCAGCCTGATCAGCACACCAGCTCACAAACATGGCGCACCACTCCGCGCGCTCGCTCAGCCCCCACCAGCTCCAGTAGGGCTCACCGCCCACATTGCCGATCTGTGTCAGCGCTATTTCCACGATGGCCTGATTGCCTTCCGCAGTAAAGGCTCGTCCAAATGGATAGTAACGCAGCACATGCGCCGGGTATTGCTTGTCGCCATATCCGCTCCAGCCGAGCTGCGCAGCCATACGATTGGAAAATTCAATCGCCGCGATGGCCGAGTATCCGCCGTAATTCTCCCGCGCCCAGGGGATAAACCCATTGCCAAAATTGTAGCCCTGCAGCGCCAGCTTGATGTTTTCCATATCGACAGGACTTTCCACTTCAGCCTGCCGCAAGCTGTCCGCGATGGTCTGGACACCTACATCAATGGAGTATTCCGGATCGGTAATGGCATTGGGCGTTCGCGGGTAGCGGGTGTTGTAACCGCTTTCGGACGCCTGCATGGGATCAAACCCCAGCCCGCCGCTCTCCTGCATCATGATTGCCTTAATCAGCTCGACGTATTCTCCTATGCCGTATTGATTGGCATACACGCGGATGATGGGTGTATAGGCTTCCACCTCCGCGCTCACCGGCACATATGACGTTCGTCCGCTTTCGCTTCCGAAGAGCGAGATGGCAGCGCCGAGCAGTACAACAACCAGGACAATGGTGATGGCAATCCAACTCCCAGCGAGGATCGCGTTGACAAGCGCCTTCGTCGCGGCGAGGATTGCCCGGATCGCTTTTGAGGCCGCGGCAGCAGCCTTTTTCACGACCTCGACAGAGTTTTTCGCCGCAGCCTTCGCCCGCCGCGCGGACGCGTTTGCCGTCTTGACCGTAACGCCGGGATTGGCAGGAATAGTACGCGCTGTCCGTCGGACCGTTCGGACAGACCGCTCAACGGGTTTTACCGCCCGGTCGGCGGTTTTTATTGACCGAGTCCGCTTTTCCCGTACAGACGGTTTTATTGTCTCGCCGCTGCTTCTCCAAGATCGGAGCACCATGCGTTTGTGTTCTTCCCGTTTGAACTGCGCCCCAGCCGCTTCCGGCTGGGGCGTTTCTATAAATGTAGACGGTCGCCTATCAGAGAAAGGCCTCGTGTGGGATCGTGCAGACTGCTGAACGGCTTTCTGTCCCTTCTTGTTAAACTCCCGCGCTGTATGAGCAGCAGTGGTTTCCACATGGCCGGTCACCTGATTTGCCGCGTACTTTTCCGGCGTGTCTTCCGTAGGAGAAGCGCCGCGCTGCGCCTCGTCCTTTGTTCGGATAAAAGCATCCTTCATGCGCTCGGCAGCCACGGCGGACTTGTCTATGGCCTTTATCGTCCCTGTAACGGTATCGCGCGTCTTGATGTCAGCCATCGCGTCCCACTCCGAACACACCCTCACCGGGCCGCGTTGTCATCAGCTTGTAGAGCTCTGTATCCTTCGGGAACCGGTTGATAAACGGAACCAACGCCCGGCCATACCGGATCAGGCCGCAGCCGGCATCCGCGTTGGTGACATAGCTCATCTGCTCGTTGGAGATGTTTAAGAGCTTTGCCAGCTTCTCCCGGTCCTTTGCTGCCTGATTGAGCATGACCACAAACTCGGAGTTGGACACCATTGTGCTGGCCTGTACGGAGTCCAGCAGATACTCCACGTTCTGCGTAATGGCGGTGGGGAAAGCGTTGCGCTTGCGGAACTGCCGCCAGGCCGAGGCAAAGAAGTTGCCGCTCTGCTCGTTTTCAAATACCACATGGAATTCATCAATGAAGACATGCGTGCGCCGGCCGCGCTGCCAGTTGAGCGTGACGCGGTTGAGCATCGTGTCCGTAATAACCAGCAGCCCCGCGGGCTTGAGCTGCTCGCCGAGATCGTGGATGTTGAATACCACCACACGCTTATCCAGATCTACATTCCCCGCGTGCCCGAAAATATCCAGAGAGCCGGTGGTATAGAGCTCCAGCGAAAGCGCAATGTCCTGCGCCTTTGCTTCCGGCTGCACCAGCAGCTTTTCGCGCAGCGCCGAGAGCGTCGGGATGATGCCGGTTTCTGCTGCCTCCTGATAGAGCTGCGCCGTGCAGCGGTCGATGATGGATTTGTGCTGCGGGCCAACGCCGCTCTTGTCAATCTGCTCAACCAGCGACATGATAAACTGTGACTTATCCACAATGGAGTTCTTTTCGCCATAGCCCTCTACCATGTACATAGCATTAAGTCGGTGTCTGCCGCCCGCGGCCACATGGATGACGGTACCGATGTCGTCCCCCATTGCCTCCACCAGCGGGGCAAACTCGCCTTCGGGATCGCAGATCAGGATATCATCGTCCGTGTTGAGCATGAGGAAGGTGATCAGTTCCTTTACCGAGAACGATTTGCCCGAGCCGGGGACGCCGAGGACAAACGCCGACTGGTTCAGCAGCGTCTCCTTATTGCACATAATGAGGTTGTGGGAGATGGCGTTCTCGCCGAAGTAGATGCCACCCTTGTCCATGATCTCCTGCACCTTGAAGGGGATGAACACAGCAAGGCTCTCCGTCGTCAGCGTCCGGAAGGAGTCAATGCGCCGCGTCCCGATGGGCAGCACGGTATTGAGCCCGTCATACTGCTGATACTTCAGCACGGCGAGTTGACACATGTGCTTGCGGGCAATGGAAAGGACGGTCTCGGTGTCGCTGTCGAGCTGCTCCTGTGTTTCCGCAGTAAGAACCATAGTGAGAACGCACAGCATCATGCGTTGGTCGCGGGTGGTGAGATCGTCCAGAAACTCCTTGGCCTCCCGGCGCTGAAGCTCCATATCGTAAGGAATCACGGCGGAAAAGTTGTTGTTGGCGTTCTGCCGGCGCTGCCAGTTGGTGATGTTCGTCTCCACACCCAGCAGCCGGGTTTCCACCTCCCGTACCGCCTCGTCGGTTGGAACGGGAACAATATCGATGGAGAGCATCATGTTCCGGCTCAGATCCGTCAGCTCCGTCACCAGACAGTCCTTGATATAGGAAGCGTAGTCCTTGAGATACAGCACCCGGCAGAAACGTTTGCCGAGCTTTAGGCGGTCCGAGGTCTTTTCTATACTGTCCGGGCAGATGTAATCCCGGAAGTCGTGTCCCTTCTGCATCATGTCCTTTGCATTAAAGTGAAAGTCCACCTCTTCGCCGACGCGGTAGAAGTCATGCAGGACGCGCAGGCGCTCGGTGGCATCCAGCTCCGTACACTTGGCGCCGAGGGCGGCAAAGTGGGAGCAGAGATCCGCGCCCGTGCGGGCAAAGTAGGCGCGGGCTTCCTCCACATCCTTTTTTAGCACGGTGACGGTGATGTACTTCTCCTGAATGATGCCGTTACCCTCCATCGCCTTGTCCAGCAGCATCCGGTTATATTCCCGGCGGTAGATGTCCCGCGCGTCCCCGCGCAGCGGCATAAGGATGTTCTTCTCAAAGTTGACGCGATTCAGGCGGCGGTTGTTGATCGTGATCTTCGCGGTGGCTCCGGCGTCCAGACTGTTCAGCAGCTCGGAATACTGGAGAAACATGGACTCCTTATCTGCGCGGCTGGCGACGAGGTAGTTGATGTCCGTGAAGCGGTACATTTTGGAGTACTTGTTCCCGACGAGAAAAATGCCGTCCGGCCAGATGCGCCGGATGGGGATCACGTCCTGTACACGGCGCGGGACACGGTATTTCTCTTTGTCCTGCTGGAGAAGATTACTGAGAGTCTTTATCATGCCGTTTGTAAACCTCCTTCTCATGAGCTTCTATGACGCCTTTCAGCGCCTCGTAATACAGGTTGGTTGGCAGTACCCGGAGGTGCGCCGGCTCCAGAATCTCCGAGCGAAACCATACCCGGAGAAACCGCCCGGCGCTCATGCCGTGGTAGCTGAAAAAGCCCAGCGCACCGAACGGAGCGGCAGCCAGAATGACGATCCAGCTCAGCGTTTCGAGCCCTACATACGGGCGGAACAGAAAGTACAGCGCTATGGCGACGCCCACGGCCAGCAAAGAAAAAACGAACTGCCGCATGGACAGTCCGAAAAACATGGATTCCGTATAGTTTCGGATTTCACGGTTGATCTTGACTTCCAAAGAGATACCTCCTTCGTTTGGGTATAAGAAAACCGCCTCCGGGTGGGAGACGGTTGAATGGTTTATAGGGAACTTTTTGGTGAGAATTAGAGCAAAAAGTTCCCTATATCATCGAAGAGATTTGCGCCATTACAGCCCCATCATCTCCCGAACGATCCGGTCGGACATCTTCACGGAACCGACC
>ERZ857840.1718-NODE-1718-length-23666-cov-9.710982_pt1 | contig 23666 bp, 15 predicted proteins | sample MGYA00519760_ERZ857840 | MGnify/ENA primary metagenome ERZ857840 (study PRJEB31778, sample SAMEA3449371) | human gut metagenome | biome: human gut; feature: human-associated habitat; material: faeces | place: United Kingdom | collected 2010/2012 ... | reverse complement strand
ACAGTCTGCTGTTTACTACGCTGATTGACGGCAAGCTGGATATTCTGATGGAAGAACCGCTTCTTGCTTACAAACAGTTGGCCGTTCGCGCCTACGATTACGCAGGGAACTTCTCCAAACCTGTTACACTGGATAACCCCTACTACACAGCGCCCACGCCCAAGCCCACCGATAAACCGAAGCCGACGAAAAAACCGCAGGCCACGGCCAAGCCCACCAAGAAGCCGTCCGGCGGCGGGCAAAGCAGTGCAACCACAGCGCCGACTGTCACATCTACGCCCATTCCCACCATCCTTCTTGTTCAGACGCCCGTGCCTACGTCCATTCCGACCGCCATTCCTTATATTGCGCCAACGTCCGCTCCGGAAACGGTCTATGTTCCGCTTGGTCCCGGTCAGCCGTATCGTCAGGAAGGCAATATGCAGACCATGGACATGCTCTACTCTGCATCTACCAACAAACAGTTTATTACCGTGCAGAGTAAGTCCGGCGAGACTTACTACATGGTCATCGACTACGACAAGCCGATTGATGCGGACAATGACATCTACGAAACCTATTTTCTGAACCTCGTGGACGATTACGACCTGCTCTCGGTCATTGGGGATGATCGTCCTGTTCCTACGCCCACGCCGCAGATTGTGTATGTTACGCCTGAACCGACAACCGCTCCGCAGGCTACGCCCATCCCTATCGCGGATGACGATCCGAAAAACATGACTTCCGCTTTGCTGCTGGTCATTGGGTTAGTTGCGATGGGCGGCGCAGGCTTCTGGTTTATCAAGCAGCGTAAGGACGGCACGGCTGGCAGACGCGAATTGGACGAGGATGATTATGAATTTGAGGAAGACGAGGAAGAAACAGAATCCGATTCCTGAGTCGGTAACAGTTTGTAACCAACTAAAGTACATTGGATGCCTGTCTGTATCATGCGGACAGGCATCCGTCTGAAGGAGAGAACGAATTGAACACACATACCCTCATCATCACCGAAAAGCCCAGCGTGGCTCAGAGCATTGCCGCCGCCCTGGGTGTCACTGAAACGAAAGGCGGCTACATGCTTGGTGCAGACTGCATCATTAGCTGGTGTCTGGGACATTTGGTGGAGCTGGCGCATCCCCATTTGTACGATGCCCGCTATGCCAAATGGCGCTGGGAGGACTTACCCCTCCTGCCCAATCCTTGGGCAACCATGGTCTGCGACAGCACACGCAAGCAGTTTGAGGTGCTGAAACGCCTGATGCACGACCCGACCGTGGACACGGTGGTATGCGCAACCGATGCAGGCCGCGAAGGCGAACTGATTTTCAGGCTGGTCTATGAAAAGGCTGGCTGTCAAAAGCCCGTCAAGCGGCTCTGGATTTCGTCCCTTGAGGAAAGCGCTATCCATGAAGGCTTCCGCGCCCTTCGTGATGGACGCGATTACGACAACCTGTACCGCGCAGCGCTCTGCCGCGCACAGGCCGACTGGCTGGTGGGCATCAACGCCACCCGCCTTTTTTCGTTGCTCTATGGTACAACCCTGAATGTAGGGCGCGTCATGTCACCTACGCTGGCACTCATCGTGCAGCGAGAGGCGGAGATTGCGTTCTTCCAGTCTGAACCGTTTTACACGGTGCAAATGAGCTGCAGTCTATTGGCCACTACTCCACGTATGAAGGAGAAAGCCGATGCAGAGCGCATTGCACAGCAATGCAATCTGAAAACCGCTGTCGTAAAGAACATCGATAAGAAGCGAAAAACAGAAAAGCCGCCCGCGCTGTACGATCTGACCTCCCTGCAGCGTGAAGCCAACCGTCTCTTTGGCTATACAGCCCAGCAGACGCTGGATTATGCGCAGGCATTGTACGAAAAGCGTCTGCTGACCTACCCGCGCACGGACAGCCGTTTTCTGACCGGCGATATGGCAGTATCGCTTCCCAATCTCGTTCAAGCGGTTTCGGGTGCGTTTCCCTTCACTGCGGGGCTGAATCTGGCGATGAACGCCGAACGGGTCATCAACGATAGCAAGGTGACAGATCATCATGCACTCCTTCCCACGAAGTCCATGCCCCACTCCGACCTCATGGCACTCCCGGCAGGCGAACGCGATATTCTCACTTTGGTTGCTGTCAGGCTGCTCTGTGCCGTGGGCGATGATTATGTGTACGATGAAACGACCGTCACGCTGGAATGTGAAAACGTCACGTTTACCGGGAAAGGCAAAACTGTTGTGCAGATGGGCTGGAAGATTCCCGAAGCCACGTTCAGCGGCAGCATGGGCGGAAGAATCAACCAAGAACAAGTGGAAAAGGACTATCCCATTCCTGCGCTGGCGGTCGGCCAGACGCTTTCGCCCGTTATGACCAAGCTGAAGGAAGGAAAAACAACACCGCCCAAGCACCACACCGAGGATAGCCTGCTCTCCGCCATGGAAGCCGCAGGCGCAAAGGACGCACCGGATGACGCTGAACACAAGGGACTCGGAACCCCTGCCACCCGCGCAGGCATCCTTGAAAAGCTGATCCAAACGGGCTTTGCAGAGCGCAAAGGCGATAAGCGAACGAAGCATCTGCTGCCCACGACGAAGGGGAAAGCGCTGATCACCATTCTTCCGGAAATGCTGCAATCTCCTTTGCTGACTGCCGAGTGGGAGCAGCGCCTGAAGCAGATCGAGCGCGGCGAAGCCGATCCCGAAGCGTTTCTTCAGGATATTCAGGAGATGATTGTGCATTTGCTGAAAACGGCAAAACCTGTGAAGGGCGCGCCGGCGCTCTTTCCTTCCGAGCGGGTGAGCGTCGGGGCGTGTCCTCTGTGCGGGATGGCTGTCACGGAAACGCCCAAGGGATTCTTTTGCAGCAGTCATGCCTGCCGGTTCGGAATTTGGAAGGACCATTCATTCTTTGCCGCCAGAGGAATTAAACTTGATGCGCGGATGATCTCGGCGCTGCTTCGTGATGGGCGGGTTCACATGAAGAACCTGCGCTCTCAAAAAACAGGAAAGCAATATGATGCCACGATCATCATGGACAGTAGCAAAGGCGTGCGCTTTTCTCTGGAGTTTAGCCATCGTTGAGTACCGCTGCACCCCCTGCATGGTTTTCCATCAACCATGCGGGGGTGCTTTTCTTTTGAGGAGGACTGAATATGGAACACATAACGAATTTTCCTAAACGCTGCGAACAAGTGACCCTTTTAGGCAAGAAAGCACTGTATGTGGAAGAACGGATTCATCGCAGTACCCTTCCGCAGGGGCTGTATGCCTATGACCTGCGCGGGTCGGATTACGACTTCACCCGCCCTGTGACACTGGAAAAGCATGTGGTGGTCAATCATGCAGGAACAATCATCACTGCGCAGCCGATTCCGTTGCCCGAACAGGGATATATCGACATCAGACGCCGCTTGAGATTCAAGGACGAGCATTGTTCTCTCCGGGAATTTGAGCTTTCTGCCTATCCCGAACGATTGACGGAAGAAGAACGTCTTGCGCAAATCGACCTTCAGCAGCAAGTACAAAGCTACGGGCTGGAAAGAGCTTTCCTAAATAGTCCGACAGACGCATACGCGATCTATCAACTGCGCGAAATAGAAGAAAACAGGCATTTCCTCTTTGCCCCGTTGGAGCAGTTACGCAAGGACAAACAGGCGGTGGAACACCATCGCTATATTCTTGTTTATACCGATGGGCTGGACAATCCGGAGCAAGAGCCTGCGGCGATTCTGGACGATCTGTACTACCGCTTTCATATGGCGTATCCCCGCGACTATACGGGACACAGCTTATCTGTCAGCGATGTGGTCGCGCTGAAAAGAGACGGGAACATTCAAACGTACTATGTGGATCGCGTCGGCTTTCGGGAGCTGGATGATTTTCTGCCGGCGAACGCCCTGCGCAATGCGGAAATGCTCTTGGAAGATGACGATTCGATGATCGATGGCATCATCAACAACGGCAAGAAAGAACCGGAAGATGTGCGCCCATCTGTCGCAGAGCAGCTTCATACGCCCTGCAAACCCGGCCAGCATAAACCCGCTCATCCTTCACGCGGCGAAAGCAGGTGATCTGCCATGCTGATCTTTACCACGCAGGAGCAAATTCTGCTGTGCATCTACGATGCCGGTTCAAGAGCGGGAACGCTTGCACAGCTTCGGGATATGATGGGCGAACTGACCGACGAGGAGCAAGAACTCCGCACCATGGCTGAATCCGCCATCAGCAAACTTCGCCTGATGACGGACGCCGAATATACTGAACTGTTTCACAGAGGAGGATTTCCATGCCTGACAAGCTGACTACCTATGTACAACTGGCAGAGGATACGACGCGGGCCATCATGCACAGCCATGAAACATGGACGGCGTTTCTATCCACCGCTGCACGAATGTACAAATACGCCTACAACGACCAGCTCATGATTCACGCTCAGCGCCCTGCCGCCACGGCCTGCGCGCCTTACGAAGTATGGAATCAGAAGATGAGCCGATATGTGCGGCGCGGTTCCAAGGGTATTGCGCTGCTGGACAGCAGCGGGGACACGGTTGCCCTGCATTATGTTTTTGATGTGGCGGATACCGGCACAACCAGACGGTCGCCACCCATGAATCTCTGGCAGATGGAAAGGCACCATACCCTGCCCATCATGGATGCGCTGCAAAGCACCTATGATACCGCGCCCGCCGGCGGTCTGGAGCGTCAGGTGGAGCAGATTGCTCTGCGTCTGTCTGATCTTTACTGGCAGGAACACCGCGTTGACATTCTCGGTATCGTTGACGGTTCCTTTATGGAGGGCTATGATGAACTTGCGGTAGGAAGCTGTTTCAGACAGGCCGCGGGCATCAGCATCACCTACACCCTGCTGGAACGCTGCGGCTTGGAACCGCAAAAGCGGTTCACGCAGGAAGATTTCATTCCCGTGTTCGAATGGAACACGCGTGAAGCCACGACCGTGCTGGGCACAGCGGTGAGCGAAATCAGCGGGCAAATGCTGCGCCAGATTGAAAGAACCGTTAAAGACTTCGACCGCGCTCACAGCGCAGAAAGGATGGATGGATATGAGCGAACTGACCTACAAACGCAGCGGGGATTATCTGATTCCGAATCTGAGCCTAAATTCGCAGGAGCTTCCGCCTCTGGGGAAATACGGCAGGATGCGCAAGACCTATCTGAAGGAGCATCGCCCGATCCTGTGGAACAATCTGCTGCTGACCGGGAAGTTGGACAGCCATCTGAGGGAGATCGACCGCACGGCGAACAGCCGCTTGGAGCAGATGATGACCGAGCTGGCGATGCTAACGGGCGTAACCGAGAGCCTGAAGGAAAAAAGTCCGATGGCCTGGACGCAGCAGATGAACGCGCTGAAAGCGCAGGCGGAAGAAGTGCTGCTGACGGAGCTGGTGTACAGCTAAACTTCCTTGACGCTTCCGAAGAAAGCCTGTTTCTTTCAGAAGCGGAACAAATCAGCATGGCGGAGAGCGTGGTTTCCACGCCCTCCGCTTTTTCCTTTTCTCAGGAGGAAATCGATCATGTGCTGCGCCTTGGCGGCAATGCGGACGGCGGTCGCTTGCCCATCGTCGCTTTCTTCATGAAGGAGAAAAGCGTGGATGAGCAGGCGGCATTCCTGCAAAAGACCTTCCGCGGCGGCAACGGGGTGCGCACGGACAAGCGCTCCATTGCCGCGTGGTACGCAGAGGATGGCATTCACTTGGCGTCGGATGATTCTGCACGCTATGCCCGCCATGCACAGGTTCTTTCTTGGCAGGATGCTGCCGGCCGTATTCAGGAACTATTGAGCAATGGTGACTATGCCACAAACGTGGAACTGGCGGAAGCACCCGGTTATGAACGGAAGCGGCTTGCTGAAAGTATATGGTATCTCAAGCAAGATTTTGCTGCCGAGACCCATGAACAGGGCTTCTTGTCCAGCGTTACAAGAGCCACAGGCGGTTTTCCGCAAGATACGGAATATCTCGCTTCCCGGCTGGCTGATTCTCAGTATGTCGCTGCCCTTGCGGATGAAATGCGGCAGCTTGTAGCCGCATACAGGGCAGACAGAACGCTGTTGCGCTTCCACAATCATCGCCCTGCTGAATTGCGGGATCGTTTGAACGATCTATCCCTGCCCCGGCGGGAATATGCCACGCAAATGACCGATATTCCGTGGGTAAACGAGTTCATCACCCAAGATGAAGTGGACGTCGCTTTGGGCAGAGGCAGCAGCGTCGAAGGCGGAAAGAACCGTATTTCTACTCTCTTTACGCAGCCGCATACGCCCAAAGAACAGGCGGACTTTCTCAAAAACGAATACGGAATAGGCGGACGCTCCCATGCGCTTTCCGGAAGCAATGGAAGCTGGATTGGCTACGACGGCAAAGGCATGAAGCTGCAAAAAAAGGGATGCCCCGATATACAGTTAAGCTGGACTGCCGTTGCGAAGCGAATTGGAGAACTCATACGCAAGGACCGCTATCTGACGGAGCAGGAAAAGATGCAGCGGCAGGAAAGCAAGGCCGCGCATCAGGAGGCGGACATCACAGAGGCAATGGATGAACCGGAGGATGTATCCCTGCCTGTGCCTGAAATAGCCGAAGCCCCGGCAGGCACCGAAAGCACTGAGGTTCGGGTCGCAAAGCCGTATCTTGTGGTCGCCTATCATCACTTTGAAAATGGCTTTGATGATAAGCTGGACTATCCCACGCTGGAAGAAGCAGAGAAAGCTGCGCAGGGCTATGTGAACGGCACGATGGAAGCAGACGGATTCAGATATGACGGTTCGGCGGTCTATGATCTAAGCGAAAGGAAATACCTGCGAGTTTTCGGAGACTATCCGGATTCAAAAGCGCAGGAACAGACGAAAAGGCTGACCGTTTCGGAAGAAACAACCATCTCTGAAGAAATAAGCCGTATAGCACCAACTGCTGAGCCTGCGGCAAACTACCGAATTACGGACGAGCATCTGGGCGAAGGCGGTGCAAAAGCCAAGTACCGCATGAACATGGACGCTATCCGTCTGCTGATGGCGCTGGAACAGGAAAAGCGGCAGGCCACGCCCGATGAACAGGAAACGCTGTCCCGCTATGTGGGCTGGGGCGGCTTGCCGGAAGCCTTTGACGCGAACAACGCAGCATGGACGGACGAGTTTCAGGCGCTGCGCTCTGTTCTTTCTCAGGATGAGTATGAAGCAGCCCGCGCATCTACACTCAACGCACACTACACCAGTCCTACGGTAATCCGTGCCATCTACGAAGCCGTAGCCAATATGGGCTTCACCACGGGGAACATCCTTGAACCTTCGATGGGCGTGGGCAACTTCTTCGGCATGCTGCCGGAGTCGATGCAGGACAGCCGCCTGTACGGTGTGGAACTGGACAGCATCACGGGCCGAATCGCCAAACAGCTTTATCCCAAGGCGCATATCACCGTGGCAGGTTTTGAAACGACGGACAGGAAGGACTTCTTCGATCTGGCCATCGGCAATGTACCCTTTGGCAACTATCAAGTCAACGACCGGGCTTACAACAAGCTCGGTTTTTCCATTCACGACTACTTTTTTGCCAAGACGCTCGACCAAGTTCGACCCGGCGGCGTGATCGCCTTTGTGACCTCCCGCTATACGATGGACAAACAATCTCCCGAAGTCCGTAAGTACATCGCGCAGCGGGCGGAGCTGCTGGGCGCGATCCGCCTGCCCAACAACGCCTTCAAGGCCAACGCCGGTACGGAGGTGGTGTCCGACATCATCTTCCTGCAAAAGCGTGACAGACCCATCGACATTGAACCTGACTGGGTGCATCTCGGTGAAAATGAGGACGGATTTTCCATCAATCAGTATTTCATCGACAACCCCGAAATGGTATTAGGCCGACAGACCTCGGAGAGTACGCAGTACGGCAGACAGGACTTTACTGTGGAACCGTATGAGGATTTGGACCTTGCCACGCAGCTCAGATACGCCATTCAGAATATCGGCGGCAAGTACGAAGCCGCAGAGTTGCCTGACCTCGGTGAGAACGAAACCATACAGGATACCATTCCCGCAGACCCCAACGTGAAGAATTACAGCTATGCCGTGGTGGACGGTGAGGTGTACTACCGGGAAAACTCCGTCATGGTCAAGCCCAACCTGAACGCCACCGCAAAGGAGCGCGTCAAGGGAATGGCAGAGCTGCGGGACTGCGTTCACCGGCTCATCGACCTTCAGATGTGGGAATCCGACGACATTTCCATACGCGCCGAGCAGCAGAAGCTCAACCGCCTCTATGACCGCTTCACCGAGAAATATGGCCTCATCAACAGCCGGGGCAACGCCCTCGCCTTTGCAGACGACAGCTCCTACTACCTGCTCTGCTCCCTTGAAATGCTGGACGATGAGGACAAGACCAAGCTCAAGGGCAAGGCGGATATGTTCACCAAGCGCACCATCCGGCAGCGGCAGTCCGTCACCAGCGTGGACACCGCCGCAGAAGCCCTCGCCCTGTCCATTGGGGAAAAAGCCCGCGTGGATATGGCGTATATGTCCCAGCTCACCGGCAAGAGTGAGGACGACATCATCGACGAGCTGAACGGCGTCATTTTCCTCGACCCTGTTTACGGCGACTGGCAGACGGCGGACGAATACCTCTCCGGCAACGTCCGGCAGAAGCTGCGGGAGGCGGAGAACGCCGCCGTTGACAGCCCCGGCTATCTGCCCAACGTGGAGGCATTGCGCGCCGCACAGCCGAAAGACCTTGACGCGTCGGAGATCGAGGTGCGTCTCGGCGCAACGTGGATCGACAAAAAGTACATTCAGCAGTTCATGTTCGAGCTGCTGGAGCCGCCTCTGTATGCCCGCCGCTCCTTGGAGGTCAACTACTCGGAGTTCACGGCGGAGTGGAACATCTCCGGCAAGAACAGCATCCCCTACAACGACATCAACGCCCGCATGACCTACGGCACCGACTGCGCCAACGCCTACAAAATCCTTGAAGATACGCTGAACCTGCGCGACGTGCGCATCTACGACACCGTAAGGGATGCGGACGGCAAGGAAAAGCGCGTCCTCAACAGCAAGGAAACCACCCTCGCCCAGCAGAAGCAGCAGGCCATCAAGGAGGCGTTCCGGGACTGGATATGGCGCGACCCCGACAGGCGGCGGGAGCTGGTGCAGCTCTACAATGAGCGCTTCAATTCCACCCGTCCCCGGGAATATGACGGCAGGCACCTGATCTTTCCGGGCATGAATCCTGAGATCACGCTGCGGGAGCATCAGCTCAACGCCATCGCCCACGACCTCTACGGCGGCAATACGCTCCTTGCCCATGAGGTGGGCGCGGGCAAGAGTGCGACACGTTCGTAACTGAAAAGGTTACGCACAAGTCAGCTAACAATAGAATCGGGATTTGAAAGGAGTCCCTGAAAAGACTTGGAGAACTAATATTCCGATAGGTGGAATGATGGGGTAACGCCCTGAAACGCCTACCTTATAAACTGCGATATGCGGCAGTCCTCTGTAACAAGGATTTCGGTATAACGCTCGCTAAAGTCGGCGGAAATGCACCCAAACGGGTTATGCCGTGGAAAGTGTCCCAGAGGTGGGATATGTGCATGATACGCCGGAGGTCTATAAACTGCCTATGGTCAGAATGTCATGGATGACTGACGAAATCCCGAATGTACGGGTCTAAAAGGCGCAGGAGCAGAAATGTTCCTTTCCGATTACGGAAGTATGTGAGGATGAGTAAGAATTTTTACTATGAAAGTCCTTGCGGTGTTATAGGCACCGCCCAGCATACAGGCTCAGAGGGACACCTAAGGGCAGATATGTACAGATAGGAATATTGGAACGTGGAAAGGCTGGAACACGGAGCCGGTTACAGGCTATGAGGTGTTGGATTGGAAAGCGTATTGCGTATAACAATCCTTTATCCAGTTGAGAGAGATGGCACAGTACCGTTGAAGCCGTAGAAATACGGTGGAGGGATGGCCATTAGTCGTCAGCAATCAATAAATTGAAAACTATACAGACACAAAGGTTCGAGTATGACTAAGAAAAGCGAAATCCTCTCGAAAGAAAGGAAAGTACCTGACTTTGGCAAACAAGAAGAAACCCTTAAAGAAACAGAAAATCCGCAACTCCGAATACTACGATATGCAGCTCGTTCTTGACGAACTGTATGCCGCAAGTGTCAAGGGGCAGCGGTTCTGCAATCTTGTGGAACTGATAAAACGCCCTGAAAACATCAAGTTGGCATATAGAAATATCCGAAAGAACAGCGGCAGTCGGACGGCGGGTGTGGATAATAAAACAATAAGCGATTTGAACAAGTGGAACGAAAATGCCTTAGTTGCCCATGTTCAGCGCAAGCTGGACTGGTATATTCCTAATGCTGTCCGCAGAGTGGAAATACCAAAGGATAACGGGAAAACCCGTCCCCTCGGAATACCCACGATTATGGACAGGCTCATTCAGCAATGTATTCTGCAAGTATTAGAACCTATCTGTGAAGCAAAATTCTTCAAGCGAAGCAATGGTTTCAGACCAAACCACAGTGCAGAAAATGCCATTGCCCAAGCGGAGAGAATGATACAGAACGTCGGTTGCCACTATGTCATTGATATAGACATTAAGTCTTTCTTTGACAATGTGAACCACGGAAAACTGCTGAAGCAGATGTGGACACTCGGAATTAGGGATAAAAAGCTGCTGTCTATCATTTCTGCCATGCTAAAGGCAGAAGTGGCTGGAATCGGTTTTCCCGAAAAGGGTACGCCACAGGGCGGTATCATTTCCCCACTGTAGTCAAACATCGTCCTGAATGAACTGGATTGGTGGATTGTCAGCCAGTGGGAGGAAATGCCCACCCAAAGGAACTATGTACACAGAATCTATGCGAATGGAACTCCCGACAAAAGCAGTACCATCCGTACTCTGCGTAACTACACGAATCTAAAAGAGTGCTATGTTGTCCGTTATGCAGATGATTTCAAAATCTTTTGCAAAAAGCGGTCGGATGCAATCAAGCTGTTCGAGGCTACGAAACAATGGCTTTTAGATCGTCTGGGACTGGAAATCAGCCCGGAGAAATCAAAGATCGTAAATCTGAAACGCCATTACTCTGAATTTCTTGGCTTTAAGCTGAAAGTTCGAACAAAAGGAAAGAAGCCAGATGGACAACCAAGGTATGTAGTAGAAGCGCATATCAAGGATAAAGCATTGCAGAAAATCCGGGAGAAAAGCAAGGAAATTATTGGGCAGATACGGCAGACCTATGACCCAGGAATGGAATATCGTCTGATACAGAAATACAACTCCTATGTCATGGGCGTTCATAACTATTACAGCATTGCAACCCATGTGAATATTGACTTTCACAAAATCGCTTTCGATGTCAAAAAGAGCCTTTACAACAGATTGAAGCACAGACTGCAAAAGAAAGGTCAAATCACAAACAGGTATATCAAGGAGAAATACGGCACAAGCCGGGAGGTGCGTTATCTGAATGGTCATGCCATCGTCCCGATTGCCTATGTTCAGCATAGAGTACCTATGGATAAGAAAAGTCGGGTAAACAAGTACACGCCAGAAGGACGGGTTGAGATTCATAAGAATCTTGCTGGTATCAATATGGCAGTACTCTATCATCTGATGAACAATCCATGCGGTAAGCAGAGCGTAGAGTACAACGACAACCGCATTGCGCTCTATGTTGCGCAGAAAGGAAAATGTGCTGTTTCCGGTGCTGAACTGGGAGCAAATCAAGTGGACTGTCACCACAAAAAGCCGTTGGTGCTTGGGGGCAATGACAGTTACCAAAACCTGATTATTGTCTCCGATGTGGTTCACATTCTCATTCATTCCAGTAATGAGCGCACCATCCGAAAATACCTGAAAGTGCTGAACCCGGATAAAAAGCAGTTGGCAAAGCTAAATAAACTTCGTGTGATGGCAGAAATGCCGGAACTCGTTTTCTAAAGGGCAAATCTGTTTGATGTATAGATTGTCATAAAAAGTGCTGACGATGGAAAGCCGTGTGATGGGAAACTGTCACGCACGGTTTGGAGCGGGGGAAAATCTGGAGGAACGGGTATGCAGCCTGCGGCTGCATACCTCGCCCAAAAGATTACCTATCGCTATCCTTTGAGATGATCGCCGCCGCCATGGAGGGCAAGCGCCTCGGCCTGTGCCAGAAATCCCTCTTTGCGGTGCCAAATCACCTGACGGAGCAGTGGGCCTCGGAGTTCTTGCGGCTCTACCCCTCCGCCAATATCCTTGTCGCTACCAAAAAGGATTTTGAAACCCGCAACCGCAAGAAGTTCTGCGCCCGCATCGCCACCGGCGACTATGACGCCGTTATCATCGGCCACAGCCAGTTTGAGCGCATCCCCGTATCCAGAGAGCGGCAGGAACGGCTCTTGCAGGAGCAGATATGGGAGATCGAGGACGGCATTTCGGAGCTCAAGGCCAGCCGCGCCGAGCGCTTTACCATCAAGGAGCTGGAGCGCACCAAGAAAAATCTGGAGGCCAAGCTGCAAAAGCTCCACGACGCCGCCCGCAAGGACGATGTTGTGACCTTTGAACAGCTCGGCGTAGACCGGCTCTATGTGGACGAGGCGCACAGCTTCAAAAACCTGTTCCTTTACACAAAAATGCGAAACGTGGCGGGGCTTTCCACCACCGACGCCCAGAAGTCCTCGGATATGCTCTTAAAATGCCGGTACATCGACGAAATCACCCACGGCAAGGGCGTCACCTTCGCCACGGGTACGCCCATCTCAAATTCCATGACGGAACTGTATACCATGATGCGGTATTTGCAGCACGATATGCTCAAGCGCAACAGTCTGACCCACTTCGACTGCTGGGCCTCCGCCTTTGGGGAAACCACCACCGCCATCGAGCTTGCGCCCGAGGGCTATACTTTAATAGGACGATAAATATTGCTTTTCTAAATTGAAAAAGAGGTTGTCAAAAGCAGTTAGGAGGTCACGAAAAAATATTTTATCTTTTTTGAAAAACAGTTCCGCTTTACACCCTGTTTTTCTCCTATTAGTGAGGGGGAGTAATCCCAGTAATGCTAAACCATATTACATAGGAAAGGAGGCTTAGAGAATGTCAAGGACTTCAAAAATTACAGCACTTTATGAGCGTTTGTCAAGAGACGATGACCTAACTGGCGAGAGTAATTCCATTACCAATCAAAAGAAATACCTCGAAGATTATGCCCGTAGGAATGGCTTTGGTAACATTCGCCATTTTACTGACGATGGATTTTCGGGTGTGAATTTCAATCGTCCCGGCTTTTTAGCTCTGATAAAAGAAGTTGAAGCAGGAAATGTCGCAACCTTGATTGTTAAGGATATGAGCCGTTTAGGGCGTAACTATCTTCAAGTGGGATTTTATACGGAAATTCTGTTTCCGCAGAAAGATGTCCGTTTTCTTGCAATCAACAACAGCATTGACAGCAATAATGCTTCGGATAACGATTTTGCTCCGTTTTTGAACATCATGAACGAGTTTTACGCCAAAGACACAAGCAACAAAATCAAGGCTGTGTTTGATGCTCGTATGAAAGACGGAAAGCGTTGCAGCGGTTCAATCCCCTATGGGTACAATAGACTGCCAAACGACAAGCAGACGCTTGTGGTTGACCCTGTGGCTTCTGAGGTGGTAAAGCGTATCTTTATGCTTGCCAACGAGGGCAAAAGCCCACGAGCGATCGCAGAACTGCTGACCGAAGAAAAGGTTTTAATTCCGGCGGCATACGCAAAAGAATACCACCCCGAACAGTATAACGGAGCAAAGTTTTCTGACCCTTATCTTTGGGGCGTGACAACGGTAAGGACAATTTTGGACAGACAGGAGTATCTTGGACACACGATTTTGCGTAAGTCTGTCAGCACCAATTTCAAGCTGCACAAGAGAAAGAATACCGATGAAGCCGAACAGTATGTATTCCACAATACGCATGAGCCTATCATCTCACAGGAACTTTGGGACAGCGTTCAGAGACGCAGAAACAGAGTAAGTCGTGCTTCTGCTTGGGGAACGCATACCAACCGTTTAAGCGGTTATCTGTACTGTGCCGATTGCGGAAGAAGAATGACCTTGCAGACGCATTACAGTAAGAAAGACGGCTCTGTTCAGTATTCGTACCGATGCGGCGGCTATGCAAGCCGAGTAGATGCCTGTACCGCACACTCCATCAGTGCTGATACTGTTGAAGCCTTGATATTGTCCTCTGTCAAACGCATTTCAAAATTCGTCCTCAATGACGAAAAAGCCTTTGCTTTGGAACTGCAATCCCTCTGGAACGAAAAGCAGGAGGAAAAACCGAAGCAGAGCCAATCGGAACTGCAACACTGCCAGAAACGCTATGACGAACTCTCTACCCTCATTCGTGGCTTGTATGAAAATCTCATGTCGGGATTACTGCCCGAAAGACAGTACAAGCAACTGATGAAGCAGTATGACGATGAACAGGCAGAACTGGAAACGAAAATGGAAACGATGAAAAAGGAACTGTCCGAGGAAAAGGCAAGCACTGTGGATATTAAGCATTTCATTTCGCTGATACGCAGGTGCAAAAATCCAACGGAGATTTCCGATTCTATGTTTGCCGAACTCATTGACAAGATTGTGGTCTATGAAGCCGAGGGCGTTGGCAAAGAGCGAACACAAAAGGTTGACATTTATTTCAACTATGTGGGACAAGTCGATATTGCCTTTACCGATGAAGAACTTGCCGAGATTAAGGCACAGGAGGAACAGGAGGACAGGGAGCGATTGGAGAAACAGCGTAAGCGTGAAAAAGCCTATCGAGAAAAGAGAAAGGCAAAGAAAATCGCTGAAAACGGCGGCGAAATCGTCAAAACGAAAATCTGTCCTCATTGTGGGCAAGAGTTTACCCCTGCAAGCAACCGACAGATTTACTGCTCAAAGGATTGTTGGGGTCAGGCAAGGCAAGACCAAAAGACAGCCGACAGAGAAGCGGAACGAGGAAATCATTATTACCGTCAGCGTGTCTGTGAGATATGCGGAGAGACATTCTGGCCGAACAGCAGCGGTCAGAAATTCTGCTCCGAGGATTGTCAAAGGAAACAGCATAGCAAACTGACCTTGATGTATTATCATCAGAACAAAGTAAAAAGCACCGAAGAACAACAAATAGAAAAAACGGAGGAAATACCAGCATGAAAGAACTGAAAACGAGAATCCACGAAAACGGCATGGACTATATCCTTGTGGGAGATTACTATGTGCCGGATTTGAAGCTGCCGGAGGAAAAGCGACCTATCGGGCATTGGGGCAGACTTCACAAAGCCTATTTGCAGAATTACCGCCCCGCCGTTTACAATGAGTTGGTTTTGTCCTGTCGGCTTCATACCGTCCTTGCGGATCTGAACGAACAGGCAAGTGACCGCTTCACTCTGATTATGGAGCAGATGGCAAAAGCCGAGGGCGTGACAGAGCAGATGAAAGCGGATAATCAGATGTTGTGGGTGCAGTCTATGAACTCCATCCGCAACCGAGCCGAGGAAATCATCAAGCACGAACTTATCTATGTATGAGCCTTTTTCGGTAGCGGCTGCCGAAAATCGCAAGCACCGTCAAGAGCCGTAAAAATTGAATATTTCACGATAGAAACGCTTCGGACGAGGAATGTATCGCCGGAGCGTTTTCTATTGGAAAATCGCCGTTTTCTTCGGTTCAAGAGCCGAGAAAAATACCCGAAAAATGCCCTGTTTCGTTACACAGGGCAAGAAAAGGAGATTTTATGAGAACAGGACTGACAAAGCAGGAAAAGACAACGGATATTTGGTTTGACGAGAAAGAGCCGACCATTCATATCCGCACCCACAACACTGATTTACGGAACAGGCTGACCGCTTACACAAAGCAATATCCAGACGAGTGCCAACGGACGGACTTTGACGAGGACACAGGCTGTGCGGAGTTTGAGATTGCAAAGGGGCGTTTCTCTTTCCGTCTGACTGCTCCGTACAGCGAGGAACGCAGACAGGCGGCAAGTGAATCGGCGAAGCAAAACGGTTTCAATGGTCAGATAATTTGAGTGTCAATACAAAGCGATTGCGGTCAAAATATCGGGTATGAAGCCGACATTTTGACCGCAAGTTAGAAACAGTTATATAGCATTTGGTATGTGTAGCACTATAAAATAGGCTCAATGACAGAGCGAAAATAACGGTCTAATTCTGCTGGCGTTTGTTCCATTTGCCCTTTCGTCCACCATAATACCATTTCAACGAAACTGCTGGAAATATGATTGATAAGGAAGTCCTGTGGAACAGTTGTATTGTGTCTTGGTCTTTGCTCCACAAATTGTTGTTTGATTAAATCGCTTAGGCTATCCTTGAAATAACGAAGAAAAATATCGCTGCTTTCGCAAGAAAGCAAGCCTATGATGTTATTATCGTTTTCTTGTAAGTGTTGAAGCAAATGGCAGAAAACAGACTCCGGAGCCAAGCCATCAGAATATAAACCATGAGTATGTGTGCAATCTACGGCACTTGCTATGATATGTCCAAATAGTTCCTCACAGAGTTCTTTCAGCAAGAAATCCTTTGTCTCAAAGTGTGCATAGAATGTGCTGCGACCGATGTTAGCCTCGTCAATAATCTCTTGCACCGTTATGTTGTCAAAGCGTTTCTTTTCTAACAGAACAGTAAACGCTTGAAAAATGGCTTTTCGTGTTTTTTGTTGTCGTCTATCCATAAAAAACTCCCGTACAAATTGTTAAAAATGTTCAGTAACTTACAAGTCGCTTTCTTTGCTTCTTGTTTTTCCTGTCTCTCTTGATATAATAAATACAGTACAAAGTGTTCTGTATCATATAAACTATACGCTTTCTTACGTAGCGTGTCAATAGGAGGACTGGAAATTATGTTAAAGAGGATCAACGATTTTCTTGCGGGCATTCCCGCAACCATTGTAGCAGGCGTGTTCCTGCTGCTGGACTTAGTACCACATCTGGTAGAGGAATTTGGAGGAACAGCCGCCGGACTGGAGTTTCTGCCATTTGACCCGGCGTGGGTAACAATCATCATCAGCGGTATTCCCATGTTGTATCTTGCCATTTGGCGTGTGATTTACAACCCCGGTATCAGCAAGATTTCTTCTGCTTTGTTGATTTCGATTGCTATGGTTGCCGCCATTGCCATCGGGGACTTGTTCGCCGCAGGCGAGGTCGCATGGATTATGGCAATCGGTGCAATTTTGGAAGAAAAGACAACCGAGCGAGCCAAGAAAGGTTTGAAAAAACTTATTAGCCTTGCTCCCACACAGGGCAGACGCATTGTAAACGGCAAGGAAGAAATGATTGCCGCCGAGGAAATCAAACAGGGCGATACGCTCCGTGTTCTGCCCGGTGAAATTATTCCTGTGGACGGTATCATCATCAATGGCGAAACTTCTGTTGATCAGTCCATTATGACAGGCGAATCCCTACCAGTGGATAAGGTGCAAGGCGATGAAGTATTCTGTGGAACGATTAACCGCTTTGGTGCGATTGACATTACCGCAACAAAAGTCGGACAGGACAGCTCTCTGCAAAAGCTGATACGTTTGGTGCAGGATGCCGAGAATAAGAAAGCACCTATGGCGAGAATTGCAGATAAGGCGGCAAGCTGGCTCGTTCCTGTGGCTCTGCTGATTGCCGTTGTCGCAGGACTTATAACAAAGGATATTGTTCGTGCCGTAACCGTCCTTGTCGTGTTCTGTCCTTGTGCATTGGTGCTTGCCACTCCTACCGCAATTATGGCGGCTATCGGTCAGGCTACCAAGCATGGCGTTATCATCAAATCCGGCGAAGCTTTGGAAAAAATGGGCAAGGTAGATACTATTGCTTTTGATAAAACAGGCACTCTGACCTATGGGCGTTTGGAAGTCAGCGACATCATTTCTTTTGGCTCTGTCAGCGAAAATGAACTGCTGTCCTTAACTGCATCTGCCGAAGCAAAGAGCGAACACCCTCTGGGCAAAGCGATTGTTACCTGTGCAAAAGAAAAGGCTTTGCAGATTGTTGAATCCGATGTATTCCAAATGACAACCGGCAAGGGTATTTATGCCGAGGTCAATGGTAAGAAACTACTGTGCGGCAATGAGAAGTATCTGCTTGATAACGGCGTTTCCATCAGCAAGGAAGTCGGACAAGAACTTGAACGACTCCGCACACAAGGTAAGGCTTCTATTCTTGTAGCAGAGGGAAATATCTGCATCGGTGTGATTGCCATGTCCGATGTGCTTCGCCCCGAAGCAAAAGGTATGGTTGACCGTCTGCATGATATGAATACGAATATCGTTCTGCTGACAGGCGATAATGAGAAAACCGCCGATTACTTTGCGTCCCAAGTAGGTATCCGTCAAGTCCGTGCCCAACTTCTCCCCGAAGAAAAGGTCAGCAGTATTACCGCTATACAGAATGAGGGCAAAGAGGTCTGCATGATTGGCGATGGAGTTAATGATGCTCCGGCTCTCAAAACTGCCAGCGTTGGAGTTGCGATGGGCGGTTTGGGTAGCGACATTGCAGTAGAAGCGGCAGACATCGTTCTGATGAGCGATGATATTTCCAAACTGCCGTACTTGAAGCGGCTCTCCAATGCTACGGTCAAGACCATTAAGTTCAGTATCGGTCTTTCAATGTGTATCAACTTTTTTGCTGTTGCCTGTTCTGTGTTGGGTATCCTTAATCCAACAACAGGTGCGTTGGTACATAATGCCGGCTCTTGCTTCGTGGTGTTGATTGCGGCGTTGCTCTATGATAGAAAATTTGAATAAAGCGATTAGAATTGAATAGTGCGTAAACCAAAGGCGGCTAACCGTAAAAAGTTAGTCGCTTTTGCTTTGCTCATTTGCAAAGCGGATATGTCGGGTACGGCAAATCCGAAAAGTGGAGAAATCCGATTTGACGAAATCGGGCTTCTCCACTTTTTTTGTGAAAGTCTCCGGTGGAGAGTTTCGCAAAAACCGATGGGACTGCGAATATCGGCAGCTGACGATATAAAGCAGTTTATCGGGCAGGAGTACAGAGGGCGGCAAGCCCTTTGTGCAAGGGTACAGGGAATGCAATATCCCTGTGCGGGTCAAGGGCGGCAGCCTTGCCCAGTGAAGTGGCGTTCGCCACTTCGTACTGGGTATTACTTGTCGCAAAATGCAGCAAGGATGGCAGCTTCGCTGCCCCTTTCCCCTGTGGGGAAAATCTGAACGGAGGTTAAAAATGAAATGAGACTAACAAGACACAATGGTCGCTCCGGCAAGAATGGCACTTACAACCCGAAGCACAATGACCGCACTTTCGATGTGAGTAACAGCGAACACATTGACGAAGAACGAGCCAAGCACAATGTCTATTGGGACTGCTTCAATGGCTACCGCACCTTTGCCGAGAAGCAGGAGCAGAGCGAGCTTGCCGACACTTTCGAGAAAGTGGAGGAACTGTTCTACTCCGCAAAATACGGTGCTTATGTCGAAGCGCAGAACGCCAGAAACGATAAGAACCGACACTCTGAACGCAACCGCACCACAACGGATTTGCTCAAAGACAAACGCACCTGTCCAGAGGAAACCATCTATCAGATCGGAAAGATGGACGACCATGTCCCGCCTGATGTTCTGCTGAAAGTCGTGACGGATTTCTTCGTGGAGATGGAACGGCGTTTCGGCTCTCATGTTCACATTCTGGATTGGGCGTTGCACTTGGATGAAGCCACACCCCACATTCAAGAACGCCATGTGTTTGACTGTGAAAACAAATACGGCGAAATTTGCCCACAACAGGAAAAGGCACTTGAAGAATTAGGCTTTGAACTGCCAGACCCCACCAAGAAGCAAGGCAGACACAACAACCGAAAAATGACTTTCGATTCTGCCTGTCGTGCCATGCTCTTTGATATTGCCCAAAAGCATGGTCTGCATTTGGAGCAAGAGCCGGAATACGGAGGGCGAGCCTATCTTGAAAAACAGGACTTCATTCTTGCCAAGCAGAAAGAGCAGATGGAGGTACAGGAGCAGAAGTTAGAGGAACTGACTTTGAAAATCGAGGATGTGGAAACGCTGATTGATGATGTTGCCGATATTGCCTATGACAAGGCGGTGGAGGTCGTGACAGATACGGTCAGAGTGGAAACCCACAAGGAGGACATTCGGCTGATTGAGGAAACAAAGACATGGCTTCAATCGCCGGAACGCAAAGCACCGAAGAAAGAGCGTGACTATGCAATCAGCCGTTTGGATGGCGTGATAGGCAAAATCAAAAACGCTATGCAGTCGGCATTGGATAAAATCAAGTCCGCTTTGCTTTCGCCGGAGGTCAAGAAAACGGGCAAAGAGCAGATTAAGGAACAGGTCAAACCCTCTGTTCTTGCCAAGCTGACGAGAAACAGAGAACTGGCAAAACGGGAATACGAAGCGAGACGGAACGAACACCGTCCCCACAAAAAACAGGATATGGAACGATAAGGCACTTGCCATTTTTCAGTATGAGAATGTCGAGTGCCTTTTCTATTTTGGGAGGTTGATAATGAATGTATTTGAAGCAGTAAAGCAGTCCGTTACCACAAGACAGGCTGCGGAGTTTTACGGATTTCGTGTGAACAGAGCCAGAATGATAGCGTGTCCCTTTCACAATGACCGCACACCGAGCATGAAAGTGGACAAGCGTTTTCATTGCTTCGGCTGCGGTGCGGATGGGGATGCCGTTGACTTTGTTTCAAGGCTGTTTGAGTTGCCGAGCAAAGATGCCGCTATAAAGCTGGCTGATGATTTCGGTATCGCTTATGACAGCAAGAGCAAGCCGTCCATCGTGGCACGAATCCGAGAGCCTACCCCACAGCAGAAATTTGAAGCCGAGGAAAAGCGGTGCTTTCGTGTGCTGTCCGATTACTTTCACAAGCTCCGAGCGTGGGAAAAGGACTACGCACCGAAGCAGCCGGAGGACGAATGGCATCCGCTTTTTACCGAAGCCTTGCAGAGACGGGACTATATCGAATATCTCCTTGACCTCTTGATTGACGGAACACTTGAAGATAGAAAGGCAGTTGTAGCCGAGCAAAGAAATGAGGTGATGAAACTTGAACAACGATTTGCAGACCGACAACATTATCGAGGAAATCCGAGACCGCTTAGAACTGACACAGCAAGGTAAACCTGCCAATACCGCTATGAATTACAAGATGGTATTTCAGAATGACCCTCTGCTGAAAGGTGCTATCCGTAAAAATCTTTTGACGGAACGCATTGACATTGTAAAGCCGCTTGGATGGTATCGTGAAAGCACTACCTTGACCGATGTGGATATTAAGTATCTGCTTCTCTATCTGGAAGAAAACTACGGTCTGACGGTGGAGAAGAAAATCGAGGATGCCGTAGCGGTCATAGCCAACGAAAACCGCTATCACCCCATTTGCGATTTTCTGAACGGCTTGGAGTGGGACGGACAGGAACGTATACGCTTTTGTCTGCACCGCTTTCTTGGGTCTGATGCCGATGATTACACCTACGAAGCCTTGAAGCTGTTTCTGCTTGGTGCAATCAGCCGAGCCTTTAAGCCTGGGTGCAAGTTTGAAGTTATGCTCTGCTTGGTGGGTGGACAGGGAGCCGGAAAGTCATCTTTTTTCCGTCTGCTTGCCATCAATGATGATTGGTTTACCGATGACCTTAAAAAGCTGGACGATGAAAATGTGTACCGCAAAATGCAGGGGCATTGGATAATCGAGATGTCGGAAATGATAGCTACCGCCAACGCAAAAAGCATTGAGGAAATCAAGTCCTTTTTGAGCCGACAGAAAGAGACTTACAAGATACCCTATGAAACCCATCCGGCAGACCGCAGGCGACAATGTGTGTTTGGTGGCAGTTCCAACACTCTGGACTTCCTACCGCTTGACCGCACAGGCAACCGCCGTTTCGTGCCGGTCATGGTCTATCCCGACAGAGCCGAGGTACACATTCTTGATAACGAGGAAGAATCCAGAGCCTATATCAATCAGATGTGGGCAGAAGCAATGGCGATCTACCGAAGCGGAGATTTCAAGCTGCGGTTTAGCCCGACAATGAATGAGTATCTGAAAGCCCATCAAAGGGAGTTTATGCCGGAGGACACCAAAGCCGGACAGATACTTGACTATCTGGACAGCTACACAGGCAATGCGGTCTGCTCCAAACAGCTTTACCGAGAAGCGTTGGGGCATGAGTATGACGAGCCGAAGCAATGGGAGCTGCGAGAGATAAACGACATTATGAACAATGTTGTGAAAGGCTGGCGAGCGTTCAGCAATCCGAGACACTTCCTGAAGCCGTATCTTCGTCAGAAAGGCTGGGAACGTGATTTGCCCGACAACGAAGAAGCTGACAACGGAGACGGAAAATTTATCCCTCTGTCCGAAGCTGAACTTGAACAGTTGGAGTTGCCGGAGGAATGGCGATAGAAATTCATAGCCGGTTGTCGGCTTGTTGTCGAGCCGGTTGTCAATCCCGTTGTCGGACAAAAAGCGGAAAAGCCTCGTCAAGAGCCGCCTTTTCTCTCTCTGACAACCATGACAACCAAGATTTCAAAGAAAAAGAAAAAAGTAAGTAATAAGAGCCGCCCGGCAAGATAAAAGGTTTTTGAATGTCCGTTGTCAGGACTTCGTTGTCAGCCTTTCCTTGTCGGGCATTTTTCATTTATGGAGGTATTGAATGGCAGATAACAGAAACACAGCAAAAGCAAGCAGTTTTCCTGCGAGAATTGGGAACACCACCTATATTGTGAGCGTAAAGCAGTCGGAAACAGCCAAGAAGCCGATTGAAAAGGTCTTTGAGGATATGTGCAGACACGAGGTTGCAGGTGATTTCTTTACGAACAGTCTGTTGAATTTAGAAAAGTTACAGAAAATCTCTTGACAAACTCTTTCCCGAGGGGACAGGCTACCGGGCGAGGACGCGGTTTGCCAAGTTCTTCAACCTGCCGGAGCTGATGAACCTGTTTCGGGAGGCGGCGGACATCAAGACCTCCGACCAGCTAAACCTTCCCACGCCTACGCCTGTCTACCACAACGAGGTCAGCCAGCCCACGCCGCTGCAAAAGCAGATGGTGCAGGAGCTGTCCGAGCGCGCCGCAAAAGTTCACGCGGGGAGCGTGGACGCAAGCACCGACAATATGCTCAAAATCACCTCGGATGGGCGCAAGCTGGGCCTCGATCAGCGGGTAATCAACCCCGACCTGCCGGACGACCCGAACAGCAAGGTCAATCTGTGCGTGGACAATATCCACCGCATCTGGCAGGACGGACAGGCGGAGAAGCTGACGCAGCTCGTGTTCTGCGACCTGTCCACTCCCAAGGGCAAGGCGGCTCAGAGCGGCAGGATCGCCGCGAAAGGCACGGACAGCCCGGAGCTTCACGCGCTGGAGGCTGCCATTGACGCGGAAACCGAACCGGAGGAGCCGCCCTTTACCATCTACGACGACATCCGGGAAAAGCTCGTCGCCAGAGGAATCCCCCGCGAGCAGATTGCATTCATCCATGAGGCGAACACCGAAACACGGAAGAAGGAGTTATTCGCAAAAGTCCGCTCCGGTCAGGTGCGGGTGCTCATGGGAAGCACCTTCAAGATGGGCGCGGGCATGAACGTGCAGGACAGGCTCGTGGCGCTCCACGACTTGGACTGCCCGTGGCGGCCGGGCGATCTGGAGCAGCGCAGCGGGCGCATCATCCG
>ERZ857840.1714-NODE-1714-length-23725-cov-4.440727_pt1 | contig 23725 bp, 21 predicted proteins | sample MGYA00519760_ERZ857840 | MGnify/ENA primary metagenome ERZ857840 (study PRJEB31778, sample SAMEA3449371) | human gut metagenome | biome: human gut; feature: human-associated habitat; material: faeces | place: United Kingdom | collected 2010/2012 ... | reverse complement strand
TTGTTCATTTCGCGCGCGCCGAGACTGCCCCAATAGGACACGACCAGCGGCTTGTCGCCGAGGCCGAGCTGTCTGCGCGCCTCCGCCTTGTCCATGTAGAGGAATTCCTCCCGGACGGGCGTCCCGGTAACGATCACGCGCTCCGGGCTTGTGTACTGCCTGCGGCTGTCCTCAAAGGAGACCATGATGCGGTCCACCGACCGCTCGACCATCCGGGTCGTGAGTCCGGGCACGGCGTTGGATTCATGCACAGCCGTCGGCACCCCAAGCCGCGCGCCCATTTTCAGCGCCGGAAAGCTGGCGTAGCCGCCCGTGCCGACGATCACATCCGGGTCGAATTCCCGGATGATGCGCCGCACCTTGCGCATGGAGCCGGACATATGCAGCAGCGTCGTCACGTTGTGCCAGACCGCCGCCGGGGTCAGCTTTCTCTGATAATTGGAGATCTTCAGCGTTTCAAGCCGGAAGTTTTCCAGCGGGACGAGCTTGTTTTCCATGCCGTCCTCCGCGCCGATGAAGAGGATCTCGCAGTCCGGCTTTCTCTGCCGCAGCATGTTCGCCACGGCAATAGCGGGATAGATATGGCCCCCTGTACCGCCGCAGGTAAATATGACCTTCATCCGGCCGCCTCCCAATTACGAAACAGATTTTTGATACAGGAAATTGTTGTCGTTCTGGCGTGAAACGCTCAGGATAAGTCCGACCTCAAACAGCTGCATCAGCAGCGCCGTTCCGCCGTAGGAGAAGAACGGCAGCGAAATGCCCGTCGCGGGCAGGAAGTTCGTCACAACGGCGATGTTCAGGAAGGTCTGGAGTGCAAGATGCGTCGTGATGCCAGCAGCCAGAAGTGCGCCGAAGCGGTCGCGCGCGTGCATGGCGATCCAGTAGCCGCGGATGATGAGCATGGCAAACAGGATCAGCACGGCCATCGCGCCGATATAGCCCAGCTCTTCGCAGACGATCGGGAAAATATAGTCGTTGTGCTCAAACGGAAGATACAGATATTTTTGACGGCTGCGGCCAAAGCCGAGGCCCATCAGTCCGCCGGAGCCGATGGCATAGAGCGACTGAAGGATCTGATAACCGTCGCCGGTCGGATCGGAAGCCGGGTCACGCCACGCCGTAACGCGCGCGCTGGCATAGCCCATCGTTGCAAGGTAGATCGCCGCAAACGCACCGACCAGTGCGCCGCCGATGAGGAACCACTTCATCTCCACACCGCCGAGGAACATCATTGTCGCACCGAGCGCAAGAATAATCAGGACGCCGGAGAAATGGCGTTCCAGCGCGGTCAGTCCGCAGATGACCACAAGGATCGCCGCATAAGGCAAAATGCCGTATCGGACGGTCTGCATTTTATCCCGGTAGACCGACATCATGGACGCAAAGGCCATAATGATCGCCAGCTTTGCGACCTCCGAGGGCTGGAAGCTGAAAATACCGATCTGGATCCAGCGCTTCGCGCCGTATCCGTCTGTGCCGAACAGCGCAACAAGGATCAGCAGGAACACGGAGCCTGCCAGAATAATCATGGAAACGCCGCGCCAGATCTGATAATTGATGCGGCTGACAAAGAGCATGATACCGATGCCGACCAGCGCAAACACAGCCTGACGGGCAAAATAGTAGGTGGAATTGTGCTTATCGGCGTAAGCGCGCGCATAGCTCGCCGAGAACATCATAATGACACCGATCGTGACCAGCAGGACTGTCAAAACCAGAAAAGGCACGTCGAGAAGTCCGCGCTCGTCCGGGATCAGCTTGGTTTTTTGCTCCTGCTGCCGGGGAAGATGTCCCTCCCGTTCCAGCGCAGGCATGGAGGCGGAATTCTGCATAGGCCGCTCCTTTCAGGGAAACTCAGAATCGGTTCATGACGCCGATCCCGGCGAGAATGCACATGACGCAGGTCACGGAAACAAAAACAGTCCAGATCTTGACCTCGCTCCAGCCGGACATTTCAAAATGGTGGTGGATCGGCGTCATTTTGAAGAAACGCTTGCCGTGGGTGAGCTTGAAATAGGTCACCTGGATCATGACGGAGAGCGTTTCCAGAATGTAGACAAGGCCGACAAGGATCAGCACCAGCGGCATATCCAGCGCGAACGCCATGCCGCACACGGCGGCTCCGAGGAACAGGGAGCCGGTATCGCCCATAAAGACCTTTGCCGGATGGAAGTTGTAGCAAAGGAAGCCCGCAAGTCCGCCCGCGATGGTGGCCGGAAGCAGCGCCAGCGCCGAGGAGCCGGAATTGGTGCCCCACATATACGCAAACACGGCGAAGAACACCATGACCGGGAGCGTTACGCCGGAGGCGAGGCCGTCGATGCCGTCCGTCAGATTGACTGCGTTCACGCAGCCGACGATGACCAGCACGGCAAAAATCAGATAAACGACCCAGTTGATCTGGAACGTGACGTTCCAGAACGGGATATACAGGTCGCAGGTCAGGTTGCCGTTATGCCGCAGGAGCAGCAGATACGCGACCGCCGCCGCCAGCTGGAGCAGGAATTTCTGCGCCGCCGTCAGGCCGAGGTTTCTTTTCAGCTTGACCTTGATGAAGTCGTCCGCAAAGCCGATCAGTCCGTAGACCAGCGCGAAAGCAAACACCAGCAGATGGGTGTACTCCCCTTCCAGCATGTCCTTCCAGCCGAACGCGACCGTGCAGATCAGCGAGGCCAGAATGAACATAATGCCGCCCATCGTCGGCGTACCGGCCTTGCTGTTGTGCCACTTCGGGCCGATCTCCCGGATGGACTGCCCGGCCTTGAGGGCGCGGAGCATCGGAATGGCGATCCTTCCAAAAAGCACGGTCAGGACAAACGCGCAGACCGCTGCGAGCAAAATAAGCATGAGGCTTCTCCTCCGTATTCCATAGCGCCGCAAAGGCGGCGTTTATTTCTCTTCGTCCAAAAACAGATGCAGCGCCTGCTCCATCTTCATGCCGCGGCTTCCCTTGAACAGCAGCACGTCGCCCTCTGCCGCGCGGGTGCGCAGAACGTGGGCCAGATCCTCGTGCGTGTCGAAATGCTCCGCGTTTTTCGGAGCCATGCCGCCGGTGATCGCACCGGTCACGGTGCGCACCGAATGCTCGCCGTACACAAACAGCATATCCGCCTTCTGCGCCACTAACCTGCCGATGCGGTAGTGCTCTGCGCTGCTGCGGTTTCCAAGCTCCAGCATATCGCCGAGGACGGCGATGCGTCTGCCGGTCGTGTGGTAATTGCCCAGCACCTCCAGCGCGGCCTGTGTCGATTCCGGGCCGGCGTTGTAGCAGTCCTCAATGATCGTCATGCCGTTCTGCGTGTAGATTCTCTGCCGCATTCCGGTATTCCGGAAGCCCTCCAGCTGCGTCTGGATCTTCTCTGGCGGCATACCGAGCAAAAGCGCGACCGTGACTGCCGCGAGGGCGTTATACACCGAGTGCCGCCCTGCGGAAGGCACAAACAGCTCGAAGCGGTGCCCGAGGCCGGAGACCATGAAGCGCATTCCGTCCTCCAGCTCCTGAATGTCGGTCGCGACTACGTCGCAGGCCGCATTCTCAATGCCGAAATAGCGCTTTTTGTGTCCGCCGTCGTTTCTAATGTTCCACAACAGCGGCTCGTCTCCGTTGAAAACGCCGAGGCCGCTTTCCGGCACGCCGCGCAGGATCTCCAGCTTCGCCTGCAGAATTCCCTCGCGGCTGCCGAGATGCTCAATGTGCATCGTGCCGATGTTGGTGATGACCGCAAGGTCCGGTCTTGCGATATTCGTCAGGTATTCCATCTCTCCGAAATGGTTCATGCCCATTTCGAGCACCGCGACCTCCGTCCCCTCCTGGATGTGGAGAATGCTCATTGGAAGTCCGAGGTTGTTGTTATGGTTTCCGTCGGTGCGCGCCGTGCGGAACTGCCCCTGCAGGACGCAGGCCGTCATTTCCTTCGTCGTCGTCTTGCCGACGCTTCCGGTAATGCCGATCACCTTCAGTCCAAGGAGCTGGCGATAGCCTGCTGCGATCTTTCCATAGGCCAGCAGCGCGTCCGGCACGACAAGGCACGGAAGTCCCGTCTCGACCGGATGCTCGACCAGCGCGGCAGCCGCGCCGTTTTTCGCCGCAGCTCCCAGAAAATCGTGGCCGTCCACACGCTCGCCCTTCAGCGCAATGAACAGATTTCCCGGCGCGATGGCGCGGGAATCCGACTCAACGCCCGTGATGCGCGTCTCGCCGCAGCCCTCCGGAACGTCCGCGCCGCACCATGCGGCGATCTGGCTCAAAGTCAGTTCTTTCATTTTTCTCTCTCCAAATGCTCCGCTACGATCTCACGTTCATCCATATGTCTCTTTTCGTGGCCGACCTCCTGATAGGTCTCATGTCCCTTGCCGCAGAGCAGAATGATATCATTCTCCCTGGCATGGTCGAGCGCCCAGCCGATAGCCTCCACGCGGTTTTCGATCACGACCGGCTTGTTTTTTGCGTCCTTCATGCCTTCTGCGATCTGCGCAATGATGGCATTGGGGTTCTCCGTGCGCGGATTGTCCGAGGTCACAACGCACAGGTCGGCCAGTCTCCCGCCGATCTCGCCCATGACCGGACGCTTGAAGGGGTCGCGGTCGCCGCCGCAGCCGAATACGGCGATCACCCGGCCCTTGCAGAAGCCGCGCGCCGTTTTCAGCGCGTTTTCCAGGCTGTCGGGCGTATGGGAATAGTCGATCAGGACGGTATAATCCTTTCCGGGTGTCGGAACGACCTCCATCCGGCCCTTGACGCCATGCGCCTGCCGGAGCGCCGCCGTGACCTCGTTCAGGGAAAGCCCCAGCGCAAGCCCCGTACCGATCACGGCCAGCGCGTTGTACACGCTGAACGCGCCCGGAATGCGCAGCTCCGCGCGGCTGATCTCGTTTCCGGTCACAACGTCTGTCTCCACGCGGTCAGACTTGAGGCGGATGTTTTTCGCCACAAGATCGGCGGCGTTGTCCTTCGTGGAATAGGTCAGGATGCGGCAGGACGCCTGCCGGCGGATACGGTCGCAGTAGAGGTCGTCCAGATTCATCACGCCCACGTCGCAGCGCTGGAAGAGCTTCGCCTTCGCGTCGCAGTAATCGAGCATCGTCTTGTGGAAGTCCAGATGATCTTCCGTCAGATTTGTAAACACGCCCACGCGGAAATGCACGCCGTCCACACGGCTGAGCGCCAGCGCGTGCGAGGATACCTCCATCACGACGTGCGTGCAGCCCGCGTCGCGCATCTCGGCGAAGAGCTTTTGCAGCTCGATGCTCTCCGGCGTCGTGCGCTCGGTATCAAGAACCTTGTCCCCGATCATGTTCTGGATCGTGCCGATCAGGCCGACCTTCGCGCCGAGCGTTTTTTCCAGCACCGTTTTCAGCAGATACGTCACCGTCGTCTTGCCGTTGGTGCCGGTCACGCCGATCATGGTCATGGAATCCGCCGGATGGCCGTACCAGTTGGCTGCGGCCATCGCCAGCGCGTGGCGTGCATTGCCGGTCAGAACATATGGCACATCTATCTGCGGCTTTTTCTCACAGATCACTGCCGCCGTGCAGTTTTTGACGGCGGCGGGAATGAATTTATGGCCGTCGGCCGCAAAGCCGGGAACGGCGACAAAGAGTCCGCCGGGCTGGACCTGGCGCGAGTCGGCGCTCACGCCGCTGATCTCCAGCTCCGGAGAAGCCGTGCATTCGATTACCTCGATTCCTTTCAAAAGTTCCTGAAGCTTCATTCGTATCTTCCTTTCTCAGTCCTCAAGAGAGCTGTGGTCGGTAAATTCTACTGTTATTGTAGTACCTCTGTCAACCATGGTCCCCGGCTCGACAGACTGGTACGTCACGGTCGCATAGCTCGTGGAGTCCGTGCCCTTTGCCTGCACATAGACGCCCGCGTAATTCGCCAGCCAGTTGACGTCCGCGACCGAGTGGCCGATAAAGTCCGGGACCTCCACCTGCTCGGTGGATTTCTCGTAGTCAAAGTACAAAATGACCTCGGAATTGCCGGGAAGCTCCGCACCTGCCGCCGGGATCTGATCGGTGACGATCGCGCCGTTTCCAAGCGTCCGGCACGTCAGGCTTCTTTCCTTGAGCGCCGCCTGCGCTTCCTCGAGCGTCATGCCCGTCAGCTCCGGCATCTTCACGTTGATGCCGCGGATATCGTCGGAGGAATAATCCGGCTCCACGCCAAGATATGGCAGGATGTCGAGGAAAATATCACGCACCGTCGGCGCGGCCATCAGGCCGCCGGAAATGTAGTAGCCGCTGGGCGTGTATTTGGTGTTGTCCTCCTGGTATTTCGGCGTATCGAGCGCCACAAGAACGAGGTACTGCGGATCGTCGATGGGCGCGACGCCCACGAACGAGACGATCTTGTCCTCGACCTGATTGCCGTTTTCATCATAGGTATCGATCTTTTCGGAGGTACCGGTCTTGCCGCCGACGCGGTAGCCGGGCGTCTTGGCGCCCTTGGCGGTGCCCTCGGTGACGACCTTTTCCATTAGGTCGCGCATCGTGATCGAGGTGCTCTCGCTGATCGCCTGCCGCAGGACCGTCCGTCCGTTTTCCAGCACGACGTTTCCGTCGGCGTCAAGAACCTGACTGACGATATACGGCTCGAGCACATAGCCACCGTTCACGACCGCCGCGATGGCTCTCGCCTGCTGGATCGGCGTGACGCGGAAGGTCTGGCCGAACGCGCCGGAAATGACCGACGCATAGCCCTGACTCAGCACGTCCAGACCGAAGAAGTAGCCCTTCGATTCGCCCGGAAGATCGACGCCCGTGCGCTCCATGACGCCGAAGTCCTTGGCGTACTCATAAAAGCGCGTGCCGCCGAGCTGAACGCCGATGTGGCCGAAGGCGATGTTGCAGGAATTGCCCAGCGCCTGCGCAGTCGTCTGCGCGCCGTGACCAGCTGCCTTCCAGCAATGGACGATCTGCTGGCGGTCGGCGATCTTCTCCGCGCCGCCGCAGTAGTAGGTGTCGTTCAGCGTCGCCGCGCCGCAGTCGAGCGCCTCGGCCAGCGAGACGACCTTGAAGGTCGAGCCCGGCTCATAGCCGTCGGAGACGCAGCGGTTTCGCCACTGCTTGAGACGCGCCGCCGCGACAGCCTGATTGTACTCGTTCATGGCCTGCGTGTACTCGTCTGTTCCCTTTTTATAGCGGAGCGCCTGCTGATACTGCTGCTCCAGACGCTCGTTCAGAACGTCGTCATAGATTTTCAGATGTTCGTTCGGATCGTAGCTTCCCAGCGTCGCCATTGCGACGATCGCGCCGGTGTTTACGTCCATGACGATGCCGAATGCGCCGTTCTGGATCTCGTAGCGGTCGATGGCCGCCTGAAGATTCTTTTCCAGATACGCCTGCACCGTCGTATCCATCGTCAGCACAAGGCTGTCGCCGTCGCTGGCGTCGTAATATTTCTCATAGGTAAAGGGCATTTCCGATCCGTAGTTTCCCTTGGTCGTCACGACCTTGCCCGCCGTACCCTCCAGATAGGAGTTGTAGTAGGCCTCGAGTCCCTCCGTACCGACGTTGTCGTCGCTGACGAAGCCCAGCAGCTGCGCACCCAGCGAGGAATAGGGGTAATAGCGCTTGGAGTCCGTTTCCAGATAGACGCCCTTGATGTTGCCGTCGTTGATGAACGCGCGCACCTCGTCCGCAAGCTCTTCGGAGATCTTCTTCTGAATGATCTTGTAGCGGTAGGCCTTATCCGCCGCCTGCTGACGGACGAAATCCTCCGTCACATCCAGAATGCCGCTCAGGCCCACTGCGATCCGGTCGAGCAGGTCGCTGTTCTCCGGCGTTTTCATCTCCTCCGCGATCTCGTTGGGGTCGATGAACACTGTCTCCACCGTCGTGGAGCCGGCAAGAATATTCATGTTCCGATCGTAGATCTCACCGCGGGAGGCCGTCAGCTTTGTATACCGGGTCTGGTTATTGATTGCAAGCTCCTCATAATAATCGTGATCCACGATCATGAGCTTATACAGCCGTCCGGCCAGCGTCAGAAACAGCGCGACGCCGAAGAAGCCCAGCAGGATCCAGATCCGCGTCAGGATCGTGCGGCTTGCCCGGCCTTCCTTCTTGTCCTGCGCGGGCGTCTGCCTCCTTTTTCGATTGTGACCGTCCTTCGGACGAAGTACTTTGAGTGCCATTTACCTTGCCTTTCCCGCTGCTGTGTAAAACAAGGGCGGTTATCCTCATCCAACCGCCCTTGCCAAAACCTATTATCACGGCTGCACCGGCTCACGATGAAGAAGCATGTCTGCGGCAGCCGTGTTTCACACCGTCTGCTTCATTCTATGCCGCCGAGGGCCGCAGATATGCGATCAGATCTGAGATGCTTTCTTCCACCGCGCCGATGATCTCTCCGAGAATGTTTGTCTTTTCCTCCTCGTAGATCTCCGCTCTGTCCGACCCGGACAGGCTGACGTAGATCACCTGATCGTGCAGCGGCGTTTTCGTGCGGTTCAGATAGGTGACGAACTCCCGGATACCGCCCTCGTAGCACATGGAATGACGGCGCTCCTCCTCCGGCTTCTCGGCGGAAGCCAAACGCTCGTCGGCAATGGTGATCCGCAGGCCAGCATTCAGGAATGCCTCCTCCCGCATCCGGGTATGGAGGATATCGTAGCTGTAAACCGTTTCCTCAAACATCTCCGGATCCGGCTTGAAGGTCACGGTGGTACCTGTGTGATCCGTGGTGCCCACGATCGTCATCGGCTCCGTCACATGGCCCCGGGCAAACTTCATCTCATGGATCTTGCCGTCACGATGGACCTGGACCACCAGCCACTCAGACAATGCGTTCACCACGGATGCGCCCACGCCGTGCAGACCGCCGGACACCTTGTAGCCGCCGCCGCCGAACTTGCCGCCGGCGTGGAGCACGGTGTACACAACCTCCAGAGCGGGCTTTCCCGTCTGGGCCTGAATGTCCACGGGGATACCGCGGCCGTTATCCACCACGGTGATGGTGTTGCCTTCGTTGATGGTCACGAAAATTTCCGAGCAGTAGCCCGCCAGCGCTTCGTCGATGGCGTTGTCCACGATCTCGTACACCAGATGGTGCAGTCCGGAGGAGGATGTGGAGCCGATATACATACCGGGACGCTTCCGGACGGCTTCCAGGCCTTCCAGAACCTGGATTTCCGATGCGTCATACTCGTTGGCGGCGTCCACCGCCGTGGATTGCAGGATCTCGTTGTCTGCCATGTAGGTTCTCCTTTCGTCGCGGGACAGGAAGAGCCGGGCCGGAAGCCTTTCCGGCCCGTTTCTCCTTGCCCCGAAGAAAATGTTTGCGTTTTTATGGAACAGCAGGCCGTTTCCGGTCCGCTCTTGTTGTTTACAGCACCAGCTTGCCGCTCTCCGCCCGGTTTTTCAGGGTGGAGGTATTCAACTGGCTCAGATACACGATCTGCGGGTGATAGGGGTGGTCGCACACCACAAATGACTTCGGCAGGTCGCCGGACACATCCAGCACCACGCCATCCTTTTCCGCCCGGGTCAGATACTCCCGGGTGCGCTTTTCATAGCTGCATTTATCCAGATCAAAAATACCGATGATCCGATGGTCCGGTACGATTTCATTTTGTCCCAAATGCAAATACACGGTATCCCTCCGTTCCAAAAGCAACGTCAATGCGCACAAAGCCCGTCCTTACATCAGCCGCATCGCAACATCCATCACACGGGTAATGAGAAGGATCCAATATACATTCTTGCTCTTTCTGTCCTCCTCCGGATCTGAGATCCCAAGCAGGCAGCAAAGCAGAATGGCAAAGTCTATCGTGAACAGCATCCACTGTCTTTTCAGGAAGAGATACGCAATGAATATCCCCAGCGCGACCGCCCATGCCGTCACGCTGATCAGGCTTTTTACCTTTATTTTTCGGTTCTCCATAGCACCGCTCCTCTACTCAGCCATCCAACCCTCTTTAATATGGAAGATTCTTCCCCCTAACAACTGCGGCAACTGGTCGTCCTCGCAGCAGGTGATGCGCCGCGTAACGGCGCGGCATTTCAAAACGCGCTGACGCGCGGCTCCGTTCGCTGCGCTCCGTCGCGGTATTCATCACCGCACAGTGCCATTTTTGACATGGAAGATCCTTCCTCCCAACAGCTGCGGCAGCCGGTCGTCCTCGCAGCAGGTGATGAATACCTGCCCGCCCCGGATGCGGTTCAGTACAAACTCCTGCCGCCGGGGGTCCAGCTCCGAAAGCACATCGTCCAGCAGCAGCACCGGATACTCCCCGGTGTCCTGCTGAAAGATCTCCCGGGCCGCCAGTTTCAAGGAGAGAGCCGCCGTCCGGGTCTGCCCCTGTGAGGCGTAGCTTTTCGCGGCCTGCCCGTCGATCTTCACCAGTAAATCGTCCTTATGAGGGCCGGACAGACATTGCCGGCTGGCGATCTCCGCCGCCCGGTGCTCCTCCTGATGCTGTAAAAGCTGCTGGAAGATCACCTGCGGTCCAGCCTCCGGGTCCGTCACCGTAGACACCGTTTCATAACGTAAGGTAAGCCGTTCCCGGCCTCCGGAAAAGTCCCCGTGAATGGCCGGGGCCGCCTGACACAGCCGCTTGATAAAGTGCGCCCGGTAATGGATCAGCAGCGCTCCTGCCTTGGCCATGCTCATGGAAAACTCGTCCAACGCGTCCAGCAGGGAGGGCTTTTCCTCGCTGTCTCTCAAAATGCGGGTCTTGTGCTCGTGGAGCCGCTTATACTCCGCCAGCGCCAGGGCGTACCGGGGCCGAAGCTGGCAGATGCAGTCATCCAGAAAGCCCCGCCGGGCGGCGGCTCCTTCCCGGATCAGATACAGGTCCTCCGGGCAAAACAGCACGCTCTGAAAAATACCGGACAGCTCGCCGCCGTTTTTCAGCTTGACGCCGTTAGACCGCAGCACCCGCCGCGCCCCCCGGTGCAGCTCCGCCTCTAACAGAAAGTCCCTCTCTCTGGCAAACACATTTCCCTTCAAAAAGGCGTGATCTACGCCGAATTGGATCAGCTCCCGGTCATATCTGGCCCGATGGCTGACGCCGGAGAGATAGGCCACCGCCTCCAGCAGATTCGTCTTTCCCTGTGCGTTGTCACCGTAGATCACATTGATATTCGGGTCAAACGCAGCGTCTAAATGAACGTAATTACGGAAAAAATCCAGGCTTAACCCGTCAATCCGCATAGGCCGCCGCGTATTCCTGTCCCCGGAAGGTTACCACGTCTCCGGGGCGGATCTTCTTGCCCCGCATGGTGCACACCTCGCCGTTGACCTGTACTTCGCCGCTCTGGACGCACTCCTTGGCCTCGCCGCCGGTCTCTACCACGTTCGCCAGCTTCAGAAGGTCCTGAAGCTTGATGTATTCCGTTGTAATGGTCATTGTTTTCATATTTGTTTACTCCGCGCTCTTCAGCCGTACAGGCAATACCATATAAAGGAAGTTCTCCTCGCCCTCCACAGGGACGATAATGGCAGGGGAGACCCCTGTGTTCAGCTCGATCTTCACCTTGTCCGCCGGGGCATACCGCAGCGCCTCCATCAGATACCGGTTATTGAAGCCGATCTCCAGCTTGTCGCCGTCACCGCTGACACGGCACACGTCCTTGGCCTCACCATTGCCGGTCTTGGCGGACAGCATTACCTTATCATGGTCGAACAGGCACCGCACCGGGCTTTTCAGCTTGTCGGAGATCACCACGGACACGCGGTCGATGCTCTCGATGAGGGCCTTGGTCTCTGCCACGATCTGAATGGGATTCTTCCGGGGGATGGCGTTCTTATAATCCAGGAACTCACCCTCCAGACGGCGGCAGATCAGCTGAGTATCACCAATTTCAAATAGGATATGCCGCTTGCCCAGCGTCACCGTCACCAGATCCTCCGTATCTCCGCAGATACTCTTGACCTCACTGAGGGCGGAGCCGGGACAGACGAAGGAGAACGCGCCACCCTCCAGCTTTTCCAGCTTCTCCCGGCGGAAAGCCAGACGGAAGCCGTCCACCGCCACCATGCTGAGGCTCATATCCGCGATTTCAAAGAGCGCGCCGGTATGGACCGGGCGGCTTTCATTGGTAGAGACGGCAAAAGCCACCTCCTCAATCATGCTCCGCAGCACCTTCTGCTGCATAGAAACGGCATATTCATCCTCAACCTCCGGCAGATCCGGGTAATCTGCGGCAGACAGGCCCAGAATGTCAAAATCCGCATCACCGCAGGAGACATGGACCATCATTTTTTCATCAGCGGTAAAGGTGATCATATCATCGGGCATCCGGCGGATGATGTCACCAAACAGCCGGGCGTTCAGCACGATATCGCCGCCTTCCACAACGTTGGCGAAAACGTTGGTGCGAATACCGGTCTGCATGTTGTAGCCGGAGATGGTCAACTGCTGGTCCGCGTGGATCAACAGACCTTCCAGCGCCGGAATGGAGCTCTTCTGGGCAACGGCCCGGCTGGTGACGGCAATCGCGTTTTGGAGGAAAACTTTTTCACAGGAAAATTTAATCATGAGAGCCGCTTCCTTTCTGTATCAAATAGGGATAAAAGCGCTTTTTAAAAAGAAAAAATAAATTTTTTAGAAGAAAGTAACAGTAGTGCAAAAAAATGTGGAAAAGTAGGAAAACCCCTGCAACCCCAATATTTACAGCCTCCACGACCTTGTGGAAAAAAGATGTGGAAAAAAATCGGTTTTAAACGGACTTTCTTTTTCCACATTACAGTTTTTCTTTTTCCCTTGCGAATGTGGAAAAAATACGGTCAATGGCGGTTGTTGATATTGGTCTTGATCTCCTTCACCGTCTCGGCGAAAGCGGGGTCTTTTTTCATCTGCTTTTCTACCTGCTTGAGAGAGTAGAGCACCGTAGAGTGATCCCGATTGTCAAAGACCTTGCCGATCTCCACCACAGGCAGATTGGTCATGCCGCGAATGAGGTACATGGCGATCTGGCGGGCAGCCACGGCATCCTTGACCCGCTGCTGACCGCAGATGATCTCTTTTTCGATCCCGTAATACTTGCTGATGTAGTCCAGGATGTTGTCCGGCGTGGGAATATACTCGTTGCTCTTTTTCAGAATGTCCTGCATGGCCCGGGTGACCGTGGCTTCGTCGGCTTCGCTGCCCAGCAGATCCTTGTAAGCCAGAATTTTATTGACGGTACCCTCCAGCTGTCGGACGTTGGCAGTGACATTTTCAGCAATGTAGCTGGCGATCTTGTCGGGAAGCTCCATACCCAGCGCCGCCGCCTTATTTTTTACGATGGCAAGACGGGTCTCAAAGTCCGGCGGCGTCACGTCCGCCAGCAGGCCCCATTCAAACCGGGTCCGCAGCCGGTCATCCAGCAGCGTCATCTCAGAGGGGGGACGGTCCGAGGTCAGAACAATCTGCTTGCCGGATTCGTACAGGTTATTGAAGGTATGGAAGAATTCATTCTGAACCTGTTCCTTGCCGGCCACGAACTGCACGTCGTCCACCAGCAGAAGGTCTGCCTCCCGGTACTTGGCCCGGAAGTCGCTGCCACGGCCTGCCCGAATCAGCTCAATGAACTCATTGATGAAGTCATCGCCCTTGATGTAGACGATTTTAGCAGCCGGATCATTCTGCCGGATCACGTTGGCGATGGCGTACAGCAAGTGGGTCTTGCCCAGACCAGAATCGCCGTAGATCAGCAAGGGGTTGTAGTTCTGGGCGGGATGCTCCGCCACCGCCATAGAGGCGGCGTAGGCCAGCTTATTGCTGGGACCTACCACGAAGGTCTCAAACGTGAAATCCTCGTAGGTGAAACGATCGCTGTTTTTCTTGGGCGCGCCGCCCTGAAATTCCAGAAGTCCCGCTTCATCCAGGATCTTCACTTCAAACTCCATGGAGAAGAGATCCTGAAGGGCGGCTTTGATGTTTTTGATAAACAGGGATTCAATGTATCGTTTTTTAAAGTCGTTGGGACAGTGCAGATAGAAGGTATTTTCCCGGATGTCCACCGCCGTCAGTTCATCGAACCAGGTGGTGATGGTCGTCTCCGAAAGATCCTTCTTGAGCTGCTGGAGGACGTTGGTCCACACATCAGCGACAGAATTCAAATCAGAACACCTCTCTTGTTATAAAAGACAAAATCATACCGAATTACATTATATCAAAAACAAAACGTTCAGGCAACAGAAATTACACATATACTAAATAATAAAGTTCAAAAATTTAGGGGCTGTCGGGAAACAAAATGTGGTTATCTCCGACAAAAAAAGCACCATATCTGCCAAAACGTACAGGAAACAGAAAAAACCGGATGTTTTTCACGGAATCTGCAACTTTTTCTTGACAGAATTTGAAAAAGTATGTATACTAATCCGTGCGTCATAAGTACGCACTGATATGCTTACTGCGCCGCCGGTCTCCGGGGGTGTCGAGTAAATGCCGCCGCAAGGCGGACGGAAATCTGACAGGAGGTGTCTCAACATGGCAACGAAACGTACCTATCAGCCCAAGAAGCTCCACGGCCAGAAGGTCCATGGCTTCCGCAAGAGAATGGCTACCGCCAACGGCCGCAAGGTCCTGGCTCGCCGCCGCGCCAAGGGCCGTGCCCGCCTGAGCTACTAAGAAGGACTCATGCGCGGGAGACACCTGAACAATGTCCTTTAGGGACGGTGGGACTGCAAGCGTCCTCCGTCCCTGGAATTGTATCCAAGGAAACTTTGTTCAGGGTGAAAGGACAGGGAACGAGTCATGAAAGCAGCGGTCACGCTGAAAGAGAATTATGAATTTCGGAGAACCTATCAGAAGGGCATTTCGGTCGTCAGTCCCGTCATGGTGCTGTACTGCCGGAAAAACCGTCTGGGCCGGAACCGTCTGGGGCTGGTGTCCTCTACAAAGCTGGGACATGCCGTGGTGCGCAACCGCTGCCGCCGCCGTCTCCGGGAGGTCTACCGTCTGGAAAAGCCCCAGCTGAAAACGGGATATGATATTATTCTGGTTGCCCGGAGCAGAACTGCCACGGCCCCTTGGCCGGAGCTGCAAAAACAGTTCCGCCGTCTGTGCCGGAAGGTAGATCTGATGAAGGAGCCCGTATGAAGCGGGTTCTTTTGGCTTTGGTGCGGTTCTACCGCCGGGCTATTTCTCCGTTTCGGCCGCCCTGCTGCCGCTATACCCCTACCTGTTCTCAATACGCGCTGGAAGCCATTGAAAAATACGGCGCCCTAAAGGGCGGTTGGATGGCTTTCCGCCGGATCCTGCGCTGTAATCCCTTCCACAAAGGCGGTTACGACCCCGTTCCCTGATTCAAAAGAATATCGGAGGAAAGACAAGAATGTCCACCATTGGCTACTACATTTGCGTACCCTTTGCCTGGCTGGTTCGTCTGTTCTATAACCTGACGAACTCCTACGGTGTGGCTCTGATCCTGTTTACTCTGGTCATCAAGCTCATCATGCTGCCCTTCCAGATGAAGTCCAAGAAGAGCATGATGCGCATGAGCCGCGTCAGCGGTCAGATGCAGGAGTTACAGAAGCGCTACGCCAAAAACCAGGCCAAGCTTCAGGAAGAAATGCAGAAGCTCTACGAAGAGGAAGGCGTCAATCCCATGAGCGGCTGCCTCTGGAGCTTTTTGCCCTTTCCCATCCTGATTGCTTTGTACTCCATCATCCGCCAGCCCATCACCCATTTCATGATGCTGCCGGAATCCGCGGTGGAGACTTTGATCCAGACTGCTACCAACGCCGGCGTCAACATGGCCAATATCGTCCAGTTGGATAAGGCTGGTGCCGCCATCGTGAAAAACGGCGTTACCCAGCTTTCCGCCTACGGCCAGATCAATCTGGTCAAGGCTGTGCAGGAGATGGGCCTTTCCACGCCGGATGGCTGGTTCAACGTGAACTATAAGTTCCTGGGTCTGGACCTGACCGCTACTCCCTGGGAGTATGTCAAGAGCTTCACCTTCACCTGGGCTGTGATCGGCGTGATCCTGATCCCCATTCTGGCTGGTCTTTCTCAGTTTGTGTTCAGCAAGCTCACCATGAAGACCCAGCCTCAGGCGGACGCTGCCGGCGGTGCATCCATGAAGTCCATGATGTATATGATGCCTCTGTTCAGCGTCTACATCGCCTTCGTCATGCCTGCCGCACTGGGCGTGTACTGGATCGCCCAGAGTGTGTTCTCTCTGATCCAGGAGGCAATTCTCAACAAGACCTTCTCTGCCAAGCTCAGCGAGGAAGAGGAGGCCCGCTTCCAGGCCCGCCAGGCTGACCGCCAGCGCCGCATGGAAGAAGCCCGCGTTCAGGAGCAGCAGAGAAAGCAGGAAGAGCAGAAGAAAAAGACCCTGCGGGAAAAGCAGCAGGCTGCTCAGGCTGCCAAGGCTGTCAAAGCTGCCAAGGCCGCTACCAGCACCACCGAGGCTGGCCGGGTGGGTGACCGCCCCTATGCCCGTGGCCGTGCTTACAAGGCGGACCGCTATGACGAAACATAATGAGGAGCCGTTATGAGACAGTTTATTGATGTAACGGGCAAAACGGAAGAAGAAGCCATTAACCGTGCCCTGGAGCAGCTGAAGCTGGACCGGGACGATGTATCCGTAGAGATTTTGGAGCGGGCAAAGGCCGGTTTCCTGGGTTTGGGAAGCTGCCCTGCCAAGGTCCGGGTCAGCTACGGTGAGGACGAGGAGCCTGCCGCCCCCGCCCAGCCCAAGGTGGAAAAGGTCCGGGAGGACAAGCCCAAGGCCGAGAAGCCCCGGGCAGAAAAGAAGCCCGCCGAAAAGCCTCAGCGCCGGGAAGAGCCGGTCAAAAAGGAGTCCGCTCCCAAGACCGAGGAAGCACAGACCGTCAAGTCCCCGGAGGATCTGGGCGAGGAAGTGAATGACGAGCGGGCTCAGGAGATCCGCAAGTTCCTTTCCGGCCTCCTTCAGCAGATGGAGGTTCAGGCAGAGGTCAAGGTGTATCTCCCTGAAAAGGGCCGCTACAAGGTGTTTCTGGAAGGTCAGGGCCTTGGCGCCATCATCGGCCGCCGGGGCGAGACTCTGGACGCCATCCAGCAGCTCACCAGCTACTCCGTCAACCGCACCGGCAGCCGGGTCCGTGTCCAGCTGGACGCCGAGAATTACCGGGCCAAGCGGGAACAGAGCCTGGAGCGTCTGGCCAACAAGGTGGCGGGCAAGGTGGTCAAGTACCGCCGCAGCGTCACTCTGGAGCCTATGAACGCCTATGAGCGCCATGTGATCCACACGGCTTTGCAGGAGGTTCCCGGTGTCACTACCTATTCCACGGGTGTGGACCCCAATCGTCGGGTCATCGTGGCCTACGATCGGGAGAAAAAGTAAACCGAACCAACGCTCCGTCTTTCAGGCGGAGCGTTGTCCTATTTTTCCGGATTCCTTTCAACATTGTGAAAAAGTCGGTGAGTTTTTTCAGAAACCCAATGAAAAAACGGCCGTTTTCCGCTGTTTGCCTTGACAATGTTCAAAAACCGTGATACAGTGACCGGGTGAAAGGCTGTGACAGGGAAGTCCTGCTGGATCCGGTTTCAGAGAAGGAGCGGTTGGTGCAAGCTCCTCCGGAAAGCATCGGATGGCGCCCTGGAGCCGCGGAGCGGAAATGCTTCGCCGGACCCCGCCGTTACCGGGAACGAAGTGCCCCGCCTCCAACGGGGAATTCAGGTGGAACCACGGACATTATGTTCGCCCTGAGCCTACTAAAATAGGCTCAGGGCGTTTTTTGCTGCGCAAAAACGCATGAGTTGAGCCGCGTCCCTCGCCGCAGACACGGCAGCCGGGGCGCGTGGCATCAGAATTGCGTGCATGCAATTTTGAAATCGCTCTGAGCCACCAAACAAAAAGGAGAGGAAACCATGAAAAACACTGAAAAGACCATGGACAAAATCGTTGCCCTGTGCAAAAACCGGGGCTTCGTGTTCCCCGGCAGCGAGATCTATGGCGGCCTTGCAAACACCTGGGACTACGGCCCTCTTGGCGCAGAGCTGAAGAAAAACATCAAGAACGCCTGGTGGAAGAAATTCGTTCAGGAGAACCCCTATAACGTGGGTCTGGACGCCGCCATCCTCATGAACCCCCAGACCTGGGTGGCCAGCGGTCACCTCAGCGGCTTCTCCGATCCCCTGATGGACTGCCGGGAGTGCCACGAGCGCTTCCGCGCCGATAAGCTGATCGAGGACTGGTGCGCCGAGACCGGCTTTGAACTGCCCAAGCCAGTGGACGCTTTCTCTCAGGCCGAGATGAAGGACTTCATTGAAGAGCATAACATTCCCTGCCCCACCTGCGGCAAGCACAACTTCACCGACATCCGTCAGTTTAACCTGATGTTCAAGACCTTCCAGGGCGTCACTGAGGACGCCAAGAATACTGTCTACCTCCGTCCCGAGACCGCTCAGGGCATTTTCGTGAACTTCAACAACGTCCAGCGCACCACCCGGAAGAAGCTGCCCTTCGGCATCGGCCAGATCGGCAAGTCCTTCCGCAACGAGATCACCCCGGGCAACTTCATCTTCCGGGTCCGGGAGTTTGAGCAGATGGAGCTGGAGTTCTTCTGCAAGCCCGGCACCGACCTGGAGTGGTTCCGGTATTGGCGCAGCTTCTGCCACAACTGGCTGCTTTCCATCGGCCTGAAGGACGAGAACCTGCGCCTGCGGGACCACGACCCCGAGGAGCTGTGCTTCTATTCCAAGGCCACCACGGACTTTGAGTTCCTGTTCCCCTTCGGCTGGGGCGAGCTGTGGGGCGTAGCCGACCGTACTGACTATGACCTGACCCAGCATCAGAATACCAGCGGTCAGAAGATGGTCTACCGCGAGGGCGAGGGCAAGGACATGGTGGAATATATCCCCTATGTCATCGAGCCCTCTCTGGGCGTGGAGCGCAGTGTTCTGGCCGTTTTGTGCGACGCTTATGACGAGGAAGTTGTGGGTCAGGACAAGAACGGCAAGGACGATGTCCGCGTGGTCATGCACTTCCATCCCGCTCTGGCTCCCTTTAAGGCCGCCATCCTGCCTCTGAGCAAGAAGGAGGTCCTCTCCGGCCCCGCTATGGAGCTGTACAACGAGCTGTCCAAGGAATTCATGGTGGACTATGACGAGACCGGCTCCATCGGCAAGCGCTATCGCCGTCAGGATGAGATCGGCACTCCCTTCTGCATTACCTTGGACTTTGAGACCGTGGGCGATGAGAACACCCCCGCTGACCACTGTGTTACCATCCGTGAGCGTGATACCATGAATCAGGTGCGTATCCCCATTGATCAGGTGAAGAGCTATCTGGAAGAGAAGATCAAGTTCTAAGAAAACGCAGTAACAGGGCGGAGGGTCTGATCGACTCTCCGCCTCTTTAAGGAAAAGGATCAGAGAAACATGGAAGAACAGTTGGAACAATTAAAACGGCGCCTGCATTTCTGCATGGCACTGATCGGCGGCTGGTTCGGCGCGTATGCCATTTTACGCTTTCATCACTTCGCCTCGGCAGTGACCGTCAATTTCATTGAGGTTTTCACAAGCGCGGTTCAGGAAAACTGGATCAAAGCGCTGCTGCGTATGGGAATCGTTATCCTGTATGTTTTTACGATTTTTCTGGCAGCCTGCCTGTCGAAGCGCTGTAAGGGCGATCTGCGGATGTGGGCCATTCTCTCAGATGCAGCTGCGGCCTGTGTGCTCAGTGTTCTGCCGGAGCACTTATCGGAGCTGGGTGTTTACATCTGCATTTTCGCCATGGGCTTCCAGTGGTGCGTGTTTGCCGGAAAATACGGGTATCCCTGTTCCACCATCTTTTCTACCAACAACCTCCGCCAGTTTGTGGATGCCTGGGTCCAGGCCCATTTGTTCCGGGATTCGGACCATATCCCCCGGATGAATCTCTACGGAGGAACGTTGTTGGCATTCCATGCCGGCGTTATTGCAGAATGTGTGCTGTGGGCGATGGGGTGGGGAAGTTGCACGATCCTGCCTGTTCTGCTACCTGCGGTTCTGGCTCTTGTTTGGCAGCGCCGGGATTTCCGGATGCGGGAAAGGATCGAAGAAGCCTTTGAACCCCATCATACTGCCTGAACGAAGCGGCCCTGTCGAAATGACAGGGCTGTTTTTGTACAATATGCTAAAGATACACCTATTTTTTCAGTAAATCTCAGAACTATTCATGAACGGGAATTTGTGTTAAGATTTCGTTATAGCAGAGGTGGACCTTTATGGGACCCTATGATAAGAGAAAGGGGAAAACTATGGAAAAAATCTTTAAGCTGAAAGAGAATGGCACCACCGTCCGGACAGAGATCCTGGCGGGCCTGACTACGTTCATGACGATGGCCTACATCATCGCCCTGAACCCCAATCTGCTCACCGGCTTCGCGGTCGGCACGCCGCTGTGGAACGGCGTGTTCCTTGCAACCTGCATCGCCTCCGCCATCGGCACCGCCTGCATGGCCTTCCTGGCCAACAAGCCCTTTGCCATGGCGCCCGGCATGGGTCTCAACAGCTTCTTCGCTGTGGTGGTGGCCAACATCGCCGTGATCAATGACTGCGACTACACCAGCGCTTTTCAGGCTGCCCTTGTCATCATCCTCATCGAAGGCATCGTGTTCCTCGTGCTCACCGTGCTGAAGGTGCGCGAGAAGATCGTGGAGGCCATCCCGCTCGGTGTGCGCTACGGCATCGCCCCTGCCATCGGCCTGATGCTGATGAACGTAGGTCTCGGCTCCAACATTGGTATCTATTCCGAAAACGGCGGTCCGTTCTACATGATGCGCGACTTCTTCGGCGCCCTGACCCCCAGTATCATCAAGGGCAACATGGGCTCTGGCTATGACACGATGGTCCTGACCGTCGTGACCGCGTTCCTCGGTGTGTTCGTCATGGTCGTTCTGGCCAAGAAGGGCATCAAGGCCGCCGTGCTGCTTGGTATGCTCTTTTCCTCCGTCCTTTATTGGATCGGCAGTTTCGCATTCCTCGGCGTGAATCCCTTTGCAAGCCTTGAGACCGCAAGCTTCGTGCCGCCCTTCGCCGACATGGTCTCTACCACGCTCTTCAAGTTTGACTTTGCGGGCTTTATGAACATCGGCTGGTTCACCGCCATCACGCTGATCATCACCTTCTGCATGATCGATATGTTCGACACCATCGGCACTCTGGTGGGCACCGCCTCCCGCGCCGGCATGGTGAATGAGAAGGGCGAGATGCCCAACATGAAGGAAGCCCTGCTCTCCGACGCCATCGGTACGGTCGCGGGCGCTGCCACCGGCACCTCCACCGTTACCACCTTTATCGAATCCGCCTCCGGCGTGGAGGCTGGCGGTCGCACCGGTCTGACCGCGCTGACCTCTGCCGTGCTGTTCCTCGCCTGCATCTTCCTCGCTCCCGTCGCCGCCATCATTCCCGGCGCCGCGACCTCTGCTGCGCTGATCTACGTCGGTGTGCTGATGCTTCAGGGTCTCAAGAATGTCAACTTTGACGATATGGACCAGATGCTGCCGGTGTCCATCATGCTCATCGGTATGCCGATCTCCGGCTCCATCGGCCACGCCATCGGTCTCGGCCTGATCTCCTACACGGTGGTCAAGCTCCTCTCCGGCAAGGCCAAGGACGTCAGCGTGCTGACCTATGTGATCTCTGTCCTGTTCCTCATTAAGTTCTTCGCGGTGGTGTGATCCGCCACCCCGCAGACAACAGGCAACCGCAAATTGTAAAATAGCAGAATAGCAACCCTGGCCCCGGACTTTTGTCCGGGGCCGGGGTTTTACTATGAAAAACAAATTTTCCGCAGCGGTAAAGAAGTCAATAGAACATCCCCATGAAGCCGTCGGGCCGCTCCTGTGCCTGATTCCACACCTCGATGAACAACTGCCGGGGGATGGCCCGGACCTCCACCTCACCGGGACGGTTCAGTGTCCGCAGGTCCTCCGGGAAGGGCGCGGGGTCCAGTACCTCGTCCTGTCCCATATCCCCGCCGTAGGCAAAGCACATACCGGAGGGATAGAACTCCACCCGCCGGGTCTCCCGGCGCTGGCTGTCCAGCTCCGAGTAGATGAAATTGGCCTCGTCATCCTCCTCCGGGTGAAGCAGTTCCTTAATCACATATTCCATATCCATTCTCCTTGAAAAACGATTCGATGGCGCTCCGCTCCGCCTCCACGCTGCCTTGAGCGAAGCCGTTCCGTCCGCCGCCCCGCCCGTGAAGCACCGTATTCATGGCCTTGACCAGAGGGCTGATATCCTGTCCGTCCGCCCGGCCCAGGGCGTAGGCGTAATGGCCCTCCTCTCCGGCGAAAACTGCCGCCAGACCGCCGCAGGTTTTGGACACGGCGTCCATCAGCCGCCGGACGCTGTCCGGCCGCATGGCAGGCTGGAATAGCAGCACATTGCCCTTTCCCGCCTGCTCCTTTGCCATGGACTCAAATACGGATTCCTCCAATTGAGCGCAGCGGAGCTTGAGGCTGGTTAACTCGCCCTCCAGCCGCTCCACAGCCGCCTCGCTGTCCACAGGCTTTACACTGAGCCGCTGGCCGATGGCCTTGGCCTGCTCCCATGTTTTGGACAGGTATTCCAGTGCTCGCTTGCCGCACAGCAGCTCAATCCGCACGCCCTCCCGGAATTTCTGCACCGACAGGAACTTCACCAGTCCCACCTGCCCGCTCCGCAGCACATGGGTGCCGCAGCAGGCGCAGCAGTCCGCGCCGGGGAAGGCCACGATCCGCACATCCCCTTCCAGCGCCTTTTTGCTCCGGTAGTCGATGGCCTCCAGCTCCGCCCCCCGGTAGAACTGAATGTCGATGGAGTGGTTTTCATAAAGGTACTGATTGGCCTTAGTCTCGATCTCCAACAGCTCCTCCCAGGAAATATCAGCGTTGAAGTCGATGGTCACGATGTCCGCGCCCATGTGAAATCCCACATTGTCGCAGTGAAACCGCTCGCAGATCAGCCCGGAACAGATATGCTCTCCGGAGTGCTGCTGCATGTGGTCGAACCGCCGCTCCCAGTCGATGGCGCCGGTGACAGTTTTCCCAATTTCCACGGCTCTGTCCACATTGTGGAGAATCACGCCGTTTTTTTCATGGACGTCCGTCACAGCCGCTCCGTCCAGAACGCCGTGATCGGCAGGCTGGCCGCCCCCCTCCGGGTAGAAGGCCGTGCGGTCTAATGTGACTAAATAGCCGTTTTTATCCGGCTGACAGTCCAGAACCGTAGCGGTAAAGTCCGTCAAAAACGGGTCCGCGTAGTATAGCTTTTCAGTTTCCATGGGGAAAATTCCTTTCATTTTTAAGAGATCGACACGATAAAATGCCACAGCGGGTCAATGAGCCAGAGACCCAACACAGCCGAGCAGAGATTGGCGGCGATGGCGTACACGGCGGCTCGCACCTTGTTTTTTTCCGTCAGCAGACGGCGGTAGAGCAGCAGCTCGACCAGTGTGATGATGACCTCAATGGGAATATAGAAGATCAAAGACCAGCCGCTTACACCGTGATTCAACACCGTTACGGCGAGATAGACGGCGAAGCCGCCCTGTGTCACCAGATTCACCAGCAGAAATACCAGCCAGCTTCTCTTGCTCCGGTAGCCGAAGGCAAACAGCAGCAGCCCCTCGATCAGCAGGGTAGGGAGGAGGGTGCACAGGAATTGCAGCGCATAGGCCATGGCCGGACTGGGCGCGTTGGCGATCCTTGCCGCCCAATCCACCGTTGCGCTGGATTGCAGCGTTGCCCGGTGCAGGACTCCGGATACCCAGCTTTCGCCACTTTTTGTTACGAGAATGATCCGATACGTATCCGGTACGCCATGGT
>ERZ857840.1707-NODE-1707-length-23794-cov-9.877922_pt1 | contig 23794 bp, 25 predicted proteins | sample MGYA00519760_ERZ857840 | MGnify/ENA primary metagenome ERZ857840 (study PRJEB31778, sample SAMEA3449371) | human gut metagenome | biome: human gut; feature: human-associated habitat; material: faeces | place: United Kingdom | collected 2010/2012 ... | reverse complement strand
TCTGTGAAGCTTATAAACCAACAAAAAAAGACCAGTCAACAGGATAATGAGCGATGATTTCAAGCCAATATCCGAAAAATCAAATGAAGATATCGAAAAGAGTAATAACAAAAAGCACGATTTAAGCATTTGATATATTTTGTATAAAATGCCAAAAGGTAAAGTCAAGGTAAAAAAGCCTTGACTTTATTGCTTTAATGTGCTACAATAGAATAGAGGAATAGAAATGCCAAATGATAAGCTCAGCGAAGCGCAGGCAATATATGTTTCCGAAATACGAAAAGTGCAGGAATCAGCCGATACATGGAGAGATTTTCTTGACTTTTCGGCGAAAGTAATGGTTAATAAAAATCAAAACGAATTTGAGTTTTCGTCAAAACTGATTATACACGCCCGAAATTCAAAGGCTACAGATTGCAGACAATTCGGCGAGTGGAAAACAAATGACGGAAATCACGTTAATCGCTATGAAAAAGGAATACCTGTGCTTTCACGGGATAAAAATGGAAAGCAATCTGTAACATACCCTTTGATACAAGTCAGACTGCTTTTCCCAAAGAACCTGAACGTGTTGCAATACCTGAAGCACATAAGGACGATTTGAAATCCGCACTTAACTCCATGATTGACAGATTATCCAATGACGCTTCATTTTCCGATGAGCAGAAAAGGCTTTTCAGGGAAACTGCCGAATACAAGTTTTGCAAACAGTATCAACTTGACATTTCCGAGAATACAGAAAGATTTTCGGGCATAGAAAACCTTTCTGTAAGAGAAATCGCCAATATTGGAATCGTGCTTAACAGGTGCGGTCAGGAATTATCAGCTATAATTGAAAGGAATGATCTGAATGAACAGGAACAAAGTGATAACAGTAAATCAAGAGAAGATCGGGCAGAACTTTACGGACGAGAACGGCGTGGAGTGGATCTGGGTAGCGGATTATCGGGAACACGCAATGAAGTACGAGTACGACGAGGAACTGAACGAGTGGAGCAAACTCAACGAGGAGAATCTGACATACGAACCGCTGATAGAGATACACGAACCGAGACCGACAGCCGAGATGGGCAAGTACGGCATTCTGAGATTGAAGTTCATATGGCAGACACCGTGTCTGATAGAAGCGATAATGCTGAACGGGGATATAACGCAACACTGCGAGGAAATGAACGAGAAAGTCTTGGAGCTGATGGAGAATATCATAGAGAAGAAGAAACAGTCGGACGAGTACAAGGCGGCACTTCTCTCGGGCAAATATCTTCAGATACTCCAGTTGTCGGAGAGATACAGGAAAGAAGCGGAGGAAGAGATACTTCCGGTAACAGTTTACGCAATATAAAAGATGAAGCGGCAGAGCCTGAAAAGGTTTCTGCCGTTTCTGATTTATCGGCTGATATTCCCGATGAGCAGCCAAAGGAACATTCTGACGGCTTTGAAAATTCCAAACGCTCCAAAAACGGAGATATCATTCTCGGCAATACTACATTCAGATATATTCCCGAAAAGACCTACACCAAAATCAGCAAGGATATAGCTGCCGAAGTCGCAGATCAGCTTGAAAAGCAAGGTGTGAAGTTTTCGGGCGTTATAAAGGGAGATACGGCAACAATTACCGTAAGCAAGCCGCAGAAAGAAGCTCTTGACAGTATTATTGCAAGTGTTTCCTCTCCTGACAATGATGTTACACTCTCTCAAAGCGAATTTATAGAAATCGCTTCAAATATTTTATCTGAAGATAATAGGATTTTCAATGCTCACAGAAACTCCGATGAACAGAATTACCGCCTTGAAGTCAACAGCGGTATAGACAGGATTTGGACAGAGGCTATTTCAAATAGTCGTGACATGGGATATTCCGTCTCTGAACAGGCACACTTGAAACTTATTTGCCAACAGCGGAAGCCTATCTTACGGAAAAAGCACAGAACAATAAGCATACTGATAACTTTCATTTTTGCTTGAATAAATTTCAGTTCATCATCATCTACTCTAAAAGAAATCCTTTTCTTTTGGGTTCTCTGATTTTCCTTTTTATTATTTTTTTCGTTCATTATTTTTTCCTTTCCGTTCATCTCTGAGGGCTTGGGAAACTTCCCAAAAATATTTTCGATTTTATCGAAAATCGGCGAGTGGACACCCACTTGCGTTGCTTGCTATTTTAGAAACCAACTTCGTCCCCCTCTTGCAATGCTATAGCTTTACCCCACTGTATGCACCCCCATACTTTTACCCCCACACGCCCAATATAGGCAGGGGACGAATCCCTATATATATTATAGTGAAAAATGATGGTGTTTGTAAATAGGAAACATTTTGTTAAAACAAAAAATATATTTTGAAGTATTTACATAACATTTGCTTTAAGGTATAATGAATATAGAAAGATCTTCCATACTTTTTGCGGTTTGAACCGTAAATTTATTTTTGGAGGTCTTTCGCTATGAGCAAAAGCAAAAAAGAATTCCGTCTTGAAGATGGTACTCCCGTAACGAGTACCGAAACAGTTTACAAAGCGTATGCGAGTAAACGAAATAAGGAACGTTATCTCAAACGCAGGCAGGCTGAATATGAAAAAATATCGCTTGACGATAACAGTGCATATGATATAGCTGCTGAGGATAACACAGAGGAGACGGTCGAGAAAGAACATGAAATTGCAATGCTCCGTCACGCTATCAAAACTCTGACCGTAAGGGAACAGGGCTTGATAATGGATTACTTTTTCAATGATTATTCATGGTCGCACGCTCGCCGCAAGTTTGTGGACAGCATACCTGAAAATGATAAAAACAGCAAAGCGGCAAAAGCTGTCGAGATCATTGACAGAGCATTTGCTTTGGAGCGTGAAGCAAGAAAAGCAAACGTCCCGCCGGAAAAGATATTGGAGATGCGGCAGAAAGAGGTAAGACCGATCATAGAAGAATTCTACAACTTCATCGGAACGCTCAGACCGAGTAAAGGTTCACACCTTGGCGCGGCGGTCACCTATGCCCTGAATCAGAAAGACAAGCTCCTTCTGTTTTTAGATAATCCCGAAGTGGAAATGACAAATAATCTTGCAGAACGCACCGTTAAGCCTTTTGTGATCGACCGTAAGAATTTTCTCTTTTCTGCGACGGATAAGGGTGCAGATGCGAGCGCTCTCTTCATGAGCGTGATCGAAACAGCCAAGCGAAACGGACTGAATGTGTTTGGTTATCTCTCCTATCTGATGCTTGTTCTCCCTTCATGGGGCAAAACACCTTCAGAAGAACAGCTTGACAGCATCATGCCGTGGAGTGCTACTCTGCCTGAAACCTGCCACAGAACATATCATCAGATCGTTGAAAACGAGGCTGTTGTTGAGTAACAGCTTCTCATCCACAGTATTTCATAGTAACTGACAGTATTTAACCGCACAGTAATTCACAGTAACTCACTGCAATTTATTGTGATGAACCGAATACGGGATTTGAGCCGAGGTTGATCTCGGCTCATTTTTTTGCCCGCTGGTCTGGTTGGCGGTTACTTCTTATCAAGAAAATTTTTGAACAGTCGGTTCTCGGTACTCTGAGCAAGGAACGCTTAGCAATTTTAGCCGCCGGATATGAAAGCGAGCAAGCAGAAATAAAAAATAAGCTGTCTGCAATATCGAAAGAAATCGAAATCACAGACAGCAAACAGCTTAATGCTGACAGATTCATTGCTATTGTAGATAAATACACAAACATTGATTCCATCACTCCTGAGATCATGTCGGAGTTCATCGACAAAGTGTTGGTGCATAAACCAATATACGATAGGAATAACAAAAGACATCAGACCATTGAAATTTATTTCAATGGAATAGGTGCATTCGACTACGATAGCTGCAATTCATAAACAGTGGCTTCGTAGAGTGACTTCAACACCCGCAAACAGCCTCGAAGCACTTCGCAAAAGCCTAAACGTTAATAATTAAAGTTTAAGTCCGTTAAAGTATTCGCTGAGAACTCCGCTGGATTTCTGGAACTTCTCCTTCTCCTCATCGGTAAGATTAAGCTCGACTATTTCCTTGACACCGTTCCTGCCGATTATGCAGGGAACACCGATAAATACATCTCGTGTATCGTATTCACCGCAGAGCTTTGCTGAAACTGTAAGTACGGAGTTTTCATCGCCGAGAATTGCCTTTACTATCCTTGTGATCGCCATGCCGATTCCATAGTAAGTTGCACGCTTTGCCTCTATGATCTTGTATGCCGCAGTACGAACCTGTTCCTCTATGTGCTGCATATCGTCAATACAATATTCATTGCGGTCGTCCTCAAGAATCGACTTAACCGGCTTTGTAGCAAGGAGAACCTGTGAAAACGGAACAAACTCGCTGTCACCATGCTCGCCAATTACATATCCGTGAATATTCTTGGGATCAACCGTAAAGTAGTCGCCAAGCAGATAACGAAGTCTTGCAGTATCGAGCGATGTGCCTGTTCCGATAACCCTCGATGCGCCAAAACGACTCAACTCAAAGGTAACTCTTGTCATTATGTCAACAGGATTTGTTGCAACAAGGAATATACCGTCAAATCCGGACTTTATTACAGGCCCGATGATAGAACGGAATACTTCAACATTCCTCTGAAGCAGATCAAGGCGTGTTTCGCCTTCCTTCTGAGCTACGCCTGCTGAAATTACAACAATGTCTGCGTCCTTGCAGTCCTTATACTCGCCTGCACATATCTTCATATTTGACTTTGCAAATGCCAAACCGTGATTAAGATCCATCGCTTCACCATTTGCACGCTTTTTGTCTATGTCGATGAGAACCAACTCGTTGCAGATACCACCCTGATTAACGAGCGAATAGGCAAAACTCATTCCGACCATTCCTGTTCCGATAAGGACAACTTTTCTTCTGTCTGCGTTCATAATTGACACTCCTTTATTTTAGGCATAATGCCATTGATATCATACCATAATAGTATATCTATTCTGCGAATTTGTCAATATGTTTATACACAAATTTATATAAAATTTATTTTTGAGAAAAGCCCAAACAGCAGCACTAAAAATGACGTTGCTGTTTTTATTGCATTGCTACAATTTGTTGCATAGGCTTAAAACGTTTCAAAATGCGTTTTAAGGCGTTTTATTTTAAGACGTATAGAAGCATTAACATCTCGTCACAACACCAATACAACTCATCCTCGCAGTTCTGAAAGGCAATATGAACGCAGCCTGTTTTTGCTGCATAAAAATTAATCACTGTAAAGAGTATTTATTTCCTCTATCAGACCTTGCGGCATTCCTCTTGCTCCTCTTACAGCAAAAACTCCGTGCACTTTCATTCTTTCAATACTGATCGGGAATTTATCAAATTTTCTGATAATCTTCAGCCTCATTGCTCTGTTTATTTGCAGTTTTTCATCACTGTAACTATAAGGAATATCAACCTCTATTGCTTCACACTGATATCGAATAGCCGAAACAGGAGTACCTACATAAATGAAAACAGTATCTCCAACTGCTATTGAATTGCTTTGTTTCCAAAGAATAGTCCTATCCTTGCTTTCTGAAATTTCCTTGTCAATATCGTAGTATTTTGGATTTGCCGGAATGATCCACTTAGTATTGTGTATGGATCTGCTCTTTTTTGACGCTGTAAGTCCATCGCTCAGATCAAGCAGCCACTCTATTTTTTTCAAGCCAACAGTTCCGTCAAGCAAAACAGTGAGCCAGTTTCCCTTATGCATATGATAGCCGGGAAAAATTCCATTCTCCATAAGAAGGGAGCCTGACATAAGCGGATCGCACTTGATATCAAGTATATCAACTGTCTCATCTCCCGAAAGTCCCAGTTTGCTCCTTGATACCTTCATCAGAATAGCATACCATTTCTTGTTATCAGTATGTCTTAGAACTGCATTGTACGGAGAACTAAGCCACAAATACTCCGGCTCTGTTCCGTATTTTTTCTTTGCAATTGCAAAAATTTTCTCTCGTGTATTTTCTTTTTTCATTGTTATTTATAATCATTCAATAAAGTTCATCATAAAAACAGCTATTCCCTGCTTTTGCAGCACATTCTCTCAACTGCGGAACTATCCTTGAAAAGTGGATTGAACTGTTATGAGCCTTAATTGCATTAGTGTCCTGCCATTCCTCAATAAAAATAAAATGCAGCTGATCAGCTCTGTCAACGCAGAGATGATATGAAATATTACCCGTTTCTTTTCGGCTTTCATTAACAAGATCCCTCGCAAGCGCCATAAAGCTGTCTCTTGATTCTTCTTTCACAAAATGCTCTGCAACTATTTTAATCATCTTTTCCCCTTCTCTGAATTGTTTAGAATTTTACTGGTTTATTATATCATATCTTCATTGTACAAATCAAGCAATTATCTACTTCATAATGACAGTTAACCGAATTTTTTGAAAAATGCACTGAGTGCAAAACTAAAAAATAAGTTTTAAAGAATATCCTACTGACATTTTTTTCAATTTGCACTCAGTGCATTTTCTAAAATTTGCAGATCACAGCATTGAAAATCGCTCAGTATTATGCTATAATGAGAATTGATAAAAGCCGAAATTTCAATTATAAGTCTGTCTGTGCTCATTTTTTCGTACAAGCAGATTTCAGGAAAGGAACAGTAATAATGATCGTTATATCGTTGCTTAACAGAAAAGGCGGTGCGGGAAAAACTACTGCAAGCGTGAATTTAGCAGCTATTTTTGCTGAATTAAATGGCAAAAGAGTGTTGCTCGCAGATATTGACCCACAGGCAAACGCAACTACTTACCTTGACAAATACATAAGCAAAGACGAAACCAGTGTTTACGATGTTATTTGCAATGATGTTCCGACAAGATCTGCCATTATTGATACCAACATCAATAATCTGAAATTAATTCCATCAAATGTAAATCTGGATAAGGCAGATACCTTTCTAACTACACTTCCAATGGCTAAAGAATTTGTTTTAAAGAAAAAGTTGAAAGAAATAGAATCAGAATTTGATTATGTAATCATAGATTGCCCTCCGGCAAGAAATAATCTTACCACAAACGCACTTACAGCAAGCGATTACACAATTCTTCCATGTGAAGCAACGGAGTATGGTATCGACAGTATTTTTGCAATGAACGAGTTTATTTCAAATATTCAGCAATGCGTTAACTCCAATTTGAAGGTCGCAGGAATTCTTTTTACCAAAAAAGAAAATACTTCCGTTCAGAAATTCTATGTTGAACAGTTTAAAGCTGCCCTTAAATCTTATCACTTCTTTGATACAGAAATAAGAAAAACAACTATAGTAGAAAAAAGTCTTACAGAACATCAGCCCCTTATAATTTACGGAAAAAGAGAAGAAGTAACAAAAGACTATATAAAAGTCGCAGATGAGCTTGAAAAAATTATAAAGGAGACCGGAAAGTAATGGCAAAAAAATTAAATACTGCGGGAGCTGCTGCACGATTCGCAAAGCTTGCTGATACCGTAGAGAAGGAACAAAAAGCGGTTGAACGCACTGAAATTATCCCCATAGATTCAATTGTCATAAATAAAGACAATATTTTCAGTTCAAATGATACAGAGGAAAGTATTGCTGAACTTGCAAAAAATATTGAAGAAAACGGAATGCTTCACAATATTGTTGTAGCTGAAATAGAACCAGATAAATACCTGCTTATTTCAGGTGAAAGAAGAACCAAAGCGGTAAAGATTCTTGGCAGAGATAAAATTAAAGCAACGATCAGGAGTGATCTTTCAGAATTGGACATTCTGAAAATGCTCTTTTTTGCAAACAGTGAAACAAGAGAATACACAAATGAAGAAAAAATTCAGATAATTGAGAAATACCTTGTAAAACTTAATCAGTTTGAGTCTACCTCTGAAAAAGAAGCTGCAAAAAAGTTCAGAGAATATGTATCTCAGGCATTTAACATAAACGAACGTCAGGCAAGTAAACTGATAACAATAACTTCAGAACTTTCACACTCGTTAAAAGAATTGCTTTATTCTGATATAATAGATATCAATACAGCGGCGTCATTAGCTCAATTACCGAGTAAGTATCAAAGTTATTCAGCCGATATCATAAATAAGGCTTTGAAAAGAAATGATTCAGATTCTGAAAATAAAAAATATGCAACAGTATTAGTTTTAAGTTTTGCCAAGCAAGTAAAAGCTGTTATCTCACAAACTAATACTGCTGTATCAAAAGATAGAACATCTCAGATCTACCACAGAAGAAAACTTGTTCAGTCAGAGAAAGAACTTGCGCAGATCATTCAAAAACTCGAATCGGGTAGTATAAATTCAGGACAGATGATAGATCTTACTAAAGAAAAAGAAAAAATAGAGCAAGTAATTGAAAAGTACAATAGAACCCTTAAAGAACTTGAAACCAGAATTGAAGTTCAGTTACAATTACAGCATAGTAAAATTGATCAGATTTATGAGGATACAATTTCTTTAATGGATAGAGAAGCAAATTGTATGCAAAATGAATCGGAACAAGAAATACAAACAAAGAAAATTTTCAGAGAACTTAAAACAGTTGATATAGCTGTTAAGCGATTGATAGAAATTTGTCCTTCAAAAGAACTTGAAGCAATACAGGAATTATTGGAGCAGTATAAACAGGAGATAGAATTTAGTAAAAAATAAATACAAAAATTATGCGTTTGTATGATAACATAAGATAAGAAAAATTCTGTTTTTATCTTGTTTATTATATTTTATATAATATTTATATCTTGTTTTACTTGTTTTAGGGGGCTCATTTATGGCTATAAATAGCCAAATTTTTTCTCTAAATAGGACAAATTTCTGCAGAAATGGGACATTTATCTGCAGAAGTAGGACAAATTTCTGCACGAAATAGGACATTTATCTGCAGAAATGGGACATTTATCTGCAAAATAGCTTGTTTTTATGATTTTTATCGGATTTTGTTGAAACTGTAGTGTTGAAAATCTTTTAATAGGACAAATTTCTGTAATCATTTCATTCTCTATTTCCCAATAAATAGTTGTTTATTAATTAGATCCCGACAAAATTTTGATAGTGAAAAATCTGTTTAATAATTGTTAGTTTTATGTTGAATATGATTGTGACGAGAATAATTTTCCACATTTATCAACAGTTCTTAACATTAATGGCGTTTTTTGAAAATGTTGATAAAATTGCAAAATGTTAAATTATTGTATAAATATTCTGGCTTTAAATTTTTCAGCAGAAATTTGTCCCACTTTATTTCCAATCGATCTATACTATTTTCTATTCTTGAATTTAAATAGGACAAATTTCTGCAATGAAATAATCCATTAGCTTGACCATTATTTTTTATTTCTGACATAGTACAGATTTTTGCAATTGAAGATACTGTATATATAATTTTGGCTTTAGTTTTTGCATCAAATAGGATATTTTATTCGATAATAGGCGTACTTTTCATAAAGTACAATATATTTATTAGTTGACAGAAATTTTAAACTGGGACAAATTTCTGCGAGTCACTTTCCTGATAAAAAATAAAAGATATTGCTAATAATACGAGATCTATAGTTATCATTAAAATCTAAATAGGACAGATTTCTGCAAATGAAAATTAGAAATTTCTCAATAATCAATCGTTTCTGCGCTTGACACTTTCTTAAAATAATACTATAATTTTTAAAGTATAACATCATTAAATCGGGAGGTGATCAATAATGAGTATAACCATACTGCCGGCTGTTGAACCAACGGAAATGCAGCGTTTTATTGTAGCAAAATCAAATCAATTCATTCTTCACTCCAGATATGATCTCTCTTTGATGGAACAGCGGATACTTGCTTGTATGATTTCAATGGTAGATTCTCGCGGATCTGATCTTCAGGACTGTGAGCTTGATATCGATACCTTCTGTACTCTGTGCAAAATAGAGAAAAGAGGTTCCGCCCGATACCTTAAGGAAGTAACAAAGGGACTTCGCGATCAATCATTCTGGATGGAAACAGAAGAAGGTGTTTACGAGACCTTTTCATGGGTTGAAAAAATATCAATTAATGAAAAAAAAGGTAAGATCACGCTCAGATTCTCAAATGATATGAAACCCTTTCTTTTGAATTTACAGTCGGATTTTACGTCATATAAACTTCCTATGGTACTGAGGTTCAGTTCCAGATATACAAATATAGTATTTGACCTTATTTATTCAAAGTTCGGGCAGAATGGAAGAAAATCAGGCTCACTTGAAATACTGGTTGATGAAATGAAAGAGCGGGTTCAGATAAAAAAGGATAAAAGGACTAATAGAGTCGTAAATCAGAATATTAGTTTTAAGGATCTAAGAGTCAGGATCCTTGAGCCGACGCTTGAAGAAATAAATAAATTTACTGATATAATGGTTGATGCAGAGTATATAAAAAATGGCAGAAAAACCGAGCTTATAAGATTTAATTTCAGAAAGAAAACGAAGCATGAACTTGAAAATGTTCCGCCTTTTTCTGAAAACAGAATAGATTTATTGTAGTAAAAGATAATTCGGCAGCGCCTTTAAAGCAAGATTTATGAAAATGCACTGAGTGCAAATTCATAAATCTTTTCTTTTTCTGTATATAAGCGCCCATGTTTATGCATTAATTTCGTATAACCTAAGTTATACGAAGTTTTTTCTGGCAAAATATTGCATTAAGAAAACTTATGTGTTACAATGTATTAATACGGAATTTGCAGAAATTTGTCCTATTTCAGGCAATAAAAAGCTACTGAAAGGCGGTATTTAAGTGAAAATTGACCTTAATTTATGTTTTCCGCAGCTAAAGGAGTTTATTTTTCATGAAGAAACAATAAAAAACGCCTCAATTTGTACAGTTTATAATTACTATCGCGATCTTATTCTTTTCTTTAAATACATAAAATCCATTAAAAAAGAAACAAATACGAACGATAAAATCGAAAATACCGACATTACTGATATTGATACAAAGTTTCTTAGCAGTATTACTTATGAGGAGATCGAGCAATATTTTTTCTATCTTAAATCAGTTAAAAACAATAATGCCGCAACTCGTAAAAGGCGCGTGATCTCGCTAAGAAATTTTTTCAGATTTCTTAATCTTACTGTTGAAGTAATTGACAGCGATCCCACAAAAAAACTCGTGACACCAAAGCTAAACAGGTCTCTTCCTAAATTTATGCTTGAAGAAGAGTGTATTGCGCTTCTTAATTCCATAGACGGCACAAATAAAGAACGGGATTATTGTATATTTGTCCTCTTTATTAATTCAGGAATTCGCCTTAGTGAGCTTGTAGGGCTTAACTATACCGATATCGACAGGCAGGGAGATGTTGTGATTCGCGGCAAGGGCAGCAAAGAACGCAGGATTATTTTTAATAAAGCCTGCCTTGAGGCATTGGCAGAATATGAGAAATTCAAAGAAATACATTATCAAAACAAGGAACGTGACCGAGATGCTGTTTTTGTAGGACGAACAGGAAAACGTCTGACGGCGCGGCGTATCGAGCAGATAGTAAAGCAGCGAATAACCGCAGCCGGATTTGGTGGACGTGCGCTTAGTCCGCATAAACTGCGCCATACTGCCGCAACAGTCATGTATCGCAGAGGTGTGGATATTCGCGCCCTACAGCAGATATTAGGACACGAAAGCCTCGGAACAACACAAATTTACACTCATGTTTCAGATGCACAGATAACAGAAGCGATGACTCAGTCTCCTATTGGGCGTACAAACTAAGAAATCTGAATATTAGATGTAAATAAGATGAAATGAACCGCCTATATATTGTGTTTATTTATGTAATATGCTATAATTAAGGCAATAACGCAAAGCTGTAACAAGTGAACTTTGCATACGCTGCACAGATGGGAGAATGTTTAAATAGAAATTATTTGCTGATTCAAAAGAATATGAAAGGAACTGCAGCATGATACAGGAAAGCATTTACGGAAATTATCATGATATCCTTGAAGATATCAAAGATAACATGATTAGCCGCATAAATGAATATACAAAAGAAGAATTGGATAAAACAGGCATCAAAATACATGAACATCTCATCGCAAGGGTAAAAGAAGAAGAAAGCATGAGGGAAAAATGCCGGCGTAAAAATGTTCCTGAAACACCTATGTCCGCACTGAAAAGAATGCATGACAGCATAGGAATACGAATTGTCTGCTCATTTATTGACGACATTTACGCTAATATCAGTTACATAAGGCAGTTGAGCGGCTGTACGGTCATTGAGGAAAAAGACTATATACGTCACTCGAAACCAAATGGATACCGAAGCTATCATATGATAGTTGAAGTTGAATCAGACTTCGCCGATATAGAAGGAAACACTCCGGGCAGGTACTTTATTGAGATACAACTTAGGACCATTGCAATGGATTCCTGGGCAAGTCTTGAACACAAGCTTAAATACAAGAAAGATATTTCCAATCAGGAGCTTATAGTCGCCGAACTGAAACGCTGTGCCGATGAAATGGCTTCATGCGATGTTTCAATGCAGACTATACGCAACATGATTCACGATAAGCAATTCTGAGAAGATCGGAGGAATTAATATGAGGATTCTCCTTGCGGAAGATGAAAAGGAGCTTTCACGCGCTCTGACAGCTATTCTTGAGCATTCAAAATATGCGGTAGACGCTGTATACGATGGGCTTGCCGCCGTTGAAAGTGCGGAAAATAACGCTTATGACGCTATGATATTTGATATAATGATGCCAAAACTTGACGGCATTGAGGCTTTGAAGCAAATACGCTCTCACGGAAACTTTACACCCGTACTGCTGTTAACGGCAAAAGCTGAAATTTCGGACAGGATAGTGGGGCTTGACGCAGGTGCGGACGATTACCTTACCAAACCTTTTGCTATGGGTGAGCTTCTTGCAAGGATCCGCTCAATGACGCGCCGCGCCGGAGACTATACTCCCAAAAAGCTCAGAGTCGGTTCGGTTACGCTTGATATGGAGCAGCAGGAGCTTTTTCATGAAAACAGCATACGTCTTGCAGCGAAAGAGACCAAGCTTATGGAGTATCTTATGCTTAATGAAGGCAAAAAGCTTTCTACTTCCGAAATACTTACCCATGTCTGGAACGGCGAGTCCACCGATGAAAAAATTGTCTGGATGTATGTGAATTTTCTGCGCAGCAAGCTTGATTCGATTAATGCCGACATCACAATAGACGGTCAGCAGGGCGGAAGCTACGTTCTGTCAACGCTTGCAGGAGGAAATATTGCATGATAAGAAGGCTGAGGCGTAACTTCATACTCATAGCATCTTCGGCAATACTGCTGATCCTTTCGGTGATTCTGCTTGTTGTGAATACTATCAGCTACATATCAAACTACTATGAATCAATGTCAATTCTCGATATTATTTCCGATAACTGCGGCCGTATTCCCAGCGATGAGCAATTTGACGGATTCAGCTTTCAGGTAAGTCGGGAGCTTCCCTATGAAACAAGATATTTCACACTTGTTTACAACAGTGATGAGGAGCTCATGCTTGCAGATTATGAGCATATTTCTACTGTCGATAATATAAGCAAGTCATATATCAGCAAAATCATTTCCGGCAAAAGTACTAAAGGAATGTATAAGACGAGAAACCATCATACGGGCGGCTACTATTTCTATAAAAAATCGCAGATCAAAGGAGAAGATGTGATCTCCTTCATTTCGCAGAACAACTTTACTTATGCCGATACTCCGCAAATCAATGAGGACGGCACATACACGCTGATCGTCTTTATGGACGCTACAAACCGAATGTATCGCCTGCACCGTATACATCTTCTTTCACTTATGGCAGGAATAGGGTTCTATCTGGTGTTTGTGCTGCTGGTTTCAGCTCTTTCAAATCGTGCTATACAGCCTTTTATTGAAACCTATGAAAAGCAGCGTCAGTTCATAACGAATGCAGGGCACGAGCTGAAAACTCCGCTCGCTATTATCTCAGCTAATACTGAGGTTATGGAGGCTATGAATGGTAAGTCAGAGTGGACTCAGAGCAATATGAATCAGGTAAAGCGACTGTCAGGGCTTATAAGCGACCTCATAACTCTTGCGAGAATGGAGGAAGCTTCGGAGATGAATGAAAGCGTCAATGAGGAGATCGACCTTTCAACGCAGCTCGGAGAGATTGCATCCTCGTTCCGTCCCGTTATTGAGCAGCAGGGAAAAAAGCTTGAAATAGACATTGATGACGGCATAAGAATAAAGGGCAGTCCTAAATCTATGCATGAACTTATTTCAATTTTGCTTGACAATGCCGCAAAATACTGTGACGACGGCGGAATTGTCCGCGTAGAGCTTCGTCAACAGCGTAAACAGGCAAGTATTGTAATATCAAACAGCTACAAGGAGGGTGACAACGTCGATCACAGCCGCTTCTTTGAGCGCTTTTATCGCGAGGATAGTTCTCATAACAGCGAAAAATCAGGCTACGGAATAGGACTTTCCATGGCAGAGAGCATAGTAAATCTCCATAAAGGAAAAATCACAGCCGACCACAGCAACGGAATAACATATTTCCGCGTATTAATATAAACGTAAAAAGCAGCAGTTTTAAACTGCTGCTTAGTCTATATAAATTTTCTATTTAACTAATAATGGGATTCTAAAGGGTTTATAACTCTTTAGCGAATTCCAAAGGCAGAGCCTTTGGTGAGGTGTGGGGCAAAGCCCCGCAAACTGCTTTTTATTTACTCTTCAAATAGAGGCGTTGAGAAATATCTTTCTGCCGTGTCGGGAAGAATTGTTACAACAGTTTTTCCCTCTCCGAGCTTTTCCGCAAGCTTTAGAGCGGCGGCAACATTTGTACCGCTTGAAATTCCGCACATTATGCCCTCTTTTACTGCAAGATCCTTGGCTGTCTGTAAAGCTTCCTCATCGGTAACAATGTAAATATCATCGTATATCTCACGATTGAGAATATCCGGTATAATACCGTCACCTATGCCCATTTGAAGGTGTGTCCCGATAGTTCCTCCTGCGAGAATTGCCGCGTGTTCGGGTTCGACTGCCCATATTTCAATGTCAGGATATTGAGACTTTAATGTCTCACCTATGCCTGTTATAGTGCCGCCTGTACCGATACCGGAGCAAAATCCGTCAATTTTACCGGCAGTTTGCTCAAGTATCTCAAGAGCGGTATGATACTTGTGAGCATTTGTATTATTTTCATTTGCAAACTGCTGAGGAACAAAAACATTCTCATCTTCTTCAGCCATTCTTAGAGCTGTTTGCAGACACTCATCTATGCACTTTCCGATATCTCCTGCATCATGGATGAGTATTACCTCTGCTCCGTAATGCTTGACGAGTTTTCTGCGTTCTTCACTTACTGAATCAGGCATTATAATAATAGTTTTATATCCTCTTACCGCTCCGACAAGCGCAAGACCTATGCCCTGATTTCCGCTTGTTGGTTCTACGATAATGGTATTTTCGTTGATTTTTCCCTCTTTTTCAGCCTGTTTTATCATATTGTAGGCAGTTCTTGTTTTTATCGAGCCTCCAACATTGAGTCCTTCAAATTTTACAAGTATCTCAGCATTGCCCGGCTTGTTCATTCTGTTTAGTCTTATCATCGGTGTATGACCGATCGCATCAAGGATATTGTTGTAGATCATAGCTATCTCCCACCTAAATAAATTGCCGAAATATAGTATATCACAAAAGTCCGATTATTGCAATAGGAGATCAGAAGATCACACCTTGGTCAATGCGAGACTTCAAAATCAGAAAATCCCGATATTATGAAAAATGCCGCTGTTTTCAAGCGGCATTTTATATAATATTTAGTCAAATACCAGAAGCAGAGCCATTTTGAATCTGCTTTCTGCCTTTACAGAATGCTTTCCGAGTTTGTCAAACTTGAAAGTCTCGCCTGCTTTCAGGGGGTAATCTTTGCCCTCATAGTCTATGACCGCCTCGCCGTCAAGTGCAAAAACGAGTGCTTCTCCGGGTGCAGCGTGTTCCGATAAGCCCGTTCCGGCATCAAAGCTCATAATAACGAACTTCATTTTATCATTGTTTACTAAGTCCATGTTTACGATTTTTCCCTCTTGGTACGGAAGAAGCTCTCCTAATCTGAAAACTTCTCCTGATTTGATGATCTCATTCATAATATCGTCCTTTCTAAGGCTGATTTCCGTGAAAACACAGCTATTTTTACTCTTTATTCCAACAGATATGTCAATATCTGTCACAATACTGTCGCCAACGCCTAAATGCCATATATTACCGTTTGAAGCAAAAACTTCGATATCGCCGTCATATACCGTTATTATCTTGTGATACTCATAGTTTTCAGCACTTATGCTTGTTCCCTCTGCCATTGAAAAAACAAAAACCGACATTCCGTTTTCGTTACAGAGCTGTTCCGAAATAGTGCAGCCTTTTACAGGTTCATTTTCTTTCGGAAAATTTATAATACTTCCCGATGATTTTCTGATGCCCATTATCAAAAAGCGCTCCTTTCCTGTAATTATTATGAACAATATCAGGAAAAGGTCTGTGATTTTCTTAGTATAGAATATTTTACCACAAAAACGCCTGATTGTATGTTGTAAAAACAACGTTTTTAGATTTTGCCATGCCTGCAATAATTAATTCAGGTAAGTAACATAATCGGAGTTATAATATTCCCAACTGTCTGCCGCAGTAAGTCCGCTGCCATAGTCAACAAGGTTGTTTTTTACGGAAAAATCACTGTACCAGCCATCGACCACATACATTCTGCGGCTCGTATCCTCTGCGCCATACGGCTGATCCATATAAAGGGTATTACCTGTAAATGTGCAATGATATCCCCAGCCCTGAACTTGCTCGTGAAGCTCAAATGCGGCTGTAATTTTTTTGTTTCCATTTCGGTATCCTGTATTATCATGGACATTGACGTTATTTCCCGCGATATCAATGAAACTGCCGGCATAATTTTCTCCGCTCATTTCGTCACCATAAAAAGTACAGCCGCAGATCTCTGTTCCTGTGGTGTATTCTTTCACGTCAATATGTTCCGCTGCCACATTCCTGAAAATGCAATTTTTCACGAGAGTATTATCGCATTTGTAATCAAATCCGCTTGTTGACTTGGCGCTGCCGATATATACACCTTCACCATAGCCGGGGGTATTTATTCCCGTATCATGAATGAAGCAATCTTCAATTGTACAGTTGCAGCTTCCGTCGCGGACGGCTATTGCCTCTGAACCTGTATTGTATACCTCACAGCCGCGGACGACCGTATTATTTGAATTATCAAGAACAATACCCTTTTGTGATTTTGTAAAGTTAATATTTTCAATGACCCACCAATCTCCGGTAATGTGCGTAACATAGCCGTTTTCTGTAGATCGTCCTGTGAAAATGGGCGGTTTATCTGCAACTGCCGCTTTCAGTGTTATGGGCAAAGCTTCACTTCCGTCCGCAGAGGCGGTAATTGTCTGCGCTCCCTGATATGATGAGTAATCATAAGTTCCGGGGGCAACTTCAATTACATCTCCTGCGGCTGCATTTTCAATTGCCGCGAATAATTCCTCTATGCTTGAAACACTTATGGTATTGGAGGGGGAACTATTTATAAGAGCATTTTTCATAAGTGACAGATCCAACGAATTTATAATATTATCGCTGTTAAAGTCTGCCGCTGTCCAATTGTCAAGCTTTGAATCAGTTGCCGAGATCAACCATTTTTGCAACTGTACAATATCAGCGATATTGAAGTAACCGTCTGCATTTACATCGCCCTTCACGCTCTCCTCTGATAGTGCTATGCTGCTCATAGGAACAGAAAATATCAATACAGCGGCAACTGAAAGCATTGAAACAACTCTATTAATTATCTTCATGATCGTTCTCCTAAAACTTTGGTAATTCTCTTTGATTATATCACAGTAAGCCATATTATTCAAGAAATATTTCTGTTACAGAAAAAGCTTATCTACACGGAGCAGACAAGCTTTTTCTCAAAAAATGTAAGACTTTTAAATTTTTGTTTTCATCATTTCATCTATGCGTCTTTTTAGTGCAGCAAATCCCTCTTCTGCATCGCTGATTTGGAGAACTGTCTTTTCCATAGGACACATATCTGTTCCCTTGCGATTTTTGATGTAATCAGTAAGAGTATCATAAGTGAAGGTGATTCCCGATTTTTCAAGGAAATCCGCACCTGTCTCCGACATGAGTTTACCATGAACTGACACTACTCCAAGCTTTTTAAAGAGCATTGCCGCAGCTTTTCCTACTACAACATCGGCGGCGCTGTAACCGTGCAGGTCTTTGCCTTCGTTTATCATTCTCATAAGAGGAGACAGTCCCATTCCGTCAAGTGTGAAGCTCTTGCCGTCCTTGCAGAAGCATACCGAATGACCGTCAATAGTTCCCTTTGCAATCTCTATATCAGTCATTCTTGCTCTCCTTGATGAGAAGCTGTCGCAGACCAATTATTATAACAGGTACGAGAATCGCCTGAGCAAGCAGTCCCGTAACGCCTGTCTGTATCTGTGACCATATCATGCTCACATTGAAAGGCGTGCGCAACTGGAAAACTGCAACAAGTCCAAGGAATGAAGCACGTCCGACAAGCTGAGCAGCAATTACCGCGGGAAATGCCCAGAGCCCGTTTTCAGATATTTTCTTTGTAAAGAGTCCTGAAATTACAGCAAATACTGCAAGTTCAGCCATCATAAATGGAAGCCTTGCCGCCATAGGCATGGGATTACCTATAATCGAAGTTATCATAAAGCTTACCATTGGCGAAAGTACTCCAACAGCAAATCCCCACTTAGTGCCGAGCAGACAGCCGCCGATAAGTACAGGCAGGTACATGGGAAGCCATTTAACTCCGCCGGGCTGACCAAGAGCTAAATGCATTATCTGAGGCAGCACTACAGCAAGAGCAATAAGTCCGGCAGATAAAAGAGTCTTACAGGCAATTTTTCTGCCTGATGATACATTTCTCAGAGTTAAAGCTTTTTCAAACATAGTTTTTCTCCTTTATTTTTTCTCAAATTCTCCCGATACATCTTTCAGCAGACGTATGATTTCAAGATGCTGAGGACAGATTCCCTCACACTGACCGCACTCAATACATTCTGAAGGCTTTCCGCCGTCTCGTGTGATCTGAGCATAATAGTAGCCCTGATTCCAATCATGAAAATTTACCTTGTGATTGTAACACGAGAACAGCTCAGGAATACTGATATTCATCGGACATCCGCTTGTACAGTAATGACAGGCTGTGCATGGAATGAGGTTTATCTCGCTGAATGCCTTGCGTACATCATTTACAGCCTGCATTTCCTTTTCGTCAAGCGGTTTGAAATCCTTCATATAGCTCATGTTATCATTTATCTGCGCAAGATCACTCATTCCCGAGAGCACCATGAACATATTCGGGAAACTTGCTGCAAAACGGATAGCATAGCTCGCATTGCTCATACCACTGTTGAGACTGTCAAGGATACCCTGTGCCTTTTCGGGAAGATTTACGAGGTTTCCGCCCTTTACAGGCTCCATTACGATTACAGCCTTGCCGTATTTTTCACAGACCTCATATACTCTCTTGCTGTCAACAGCAGGATCGCCGTAATCAAGATAGTTGAACTGGATCTGCACCGCTTCTATCTGAGGATAATCTTTTAATATCTGTTCGAGGACCTCGGCCTTGTCATGAAATGAGATTCCAAAGTGTCTGAATTTACCCTCTTTCTGCATTTCGAGAGCAGTTTCATAAGCGTTGCACCTGCGGAATTTTTCATAAATTGCCGCATCCTGAGAGTGCATAAGGTAGAAGTCAAAGTAATCAACTCCGCTGTCCTTTAGCTGCTGCTTAAAAAGCGGGCGTATATCTTCCTGCTTGTTGAAGCAGTTGGTAGTGAGCTTGTCTGTGAGAATAAAGCTCTCACGAGGATAACGGCTGCTTACAGCCTCGCGAATTGCTTTTTCGCTCTCGCCGTCATGGTAAATATGGGCCGTATCAAAGTAGTTGAAGCCGTTCGCCATGAACACATCTACCATTTTCTTGAACTGCTCAATGTCGATCTTGTCACCATCCATGGGTAAACGCATACAGCCAAAGCCCAGCATCTTCTTGACCTCAGGAAAAGTTTTTACGGACATAATATCCCCTCCTTGAATAGAGCATATTTACTTAAAACACTCCGATTTTTATAGAAATATTATACTATAATTCAATTTTAAAGTCAATAAAAATATCAAATTGCCCATAGGATACTCTGAGAGGCTGATTCACATAAAATTAATAAATATTCATAGGTGCGGATCATTGACATTGAAATGAATTAGTGCTATACTTTAGTTGTAGCAAGGAACATTACAACATCAGAAGTTTCTTGCTGTTATTAATACAAATTTGTCTTCGGGGCAGGGTGAGATTCCTGACCGGCAGTAAAGTCTGCGAGCGAGAGCTGAAGCGGTGAAATTCCGCTACCGACGGTATAGTCCGGATGAAAGAAGATATGCAGAAATGCTCCGCTGTGATACTCAACGGAGCATTTTTAATTCAAACATATCTCTAAAGGAGAATTATGACGACTGATATCAAATCCGCAAAAAGCGCAAGATTTAGCACAAGAACTATGACAATGACCGCTATTTTATCTGTTATTGCCTTTGTACTGGCATTTCTTGAAATTCCGGTGCCTGTTATCGCACCGTCCTTTGTAAAGCTTGATCTATCGGATTTTCCGGCTCTTATCGGAGCATTTGCATTCGGTCCTATGGTCGGAGTAGTGATAGAGCTTATCAAAAACGGCTTGCAGCTTTTCTCATCAAGCACGGGAGGCGTAGGAGAGTTGGCAAACTTCTTCATAGGCAGCTCTTTTGTATTCACGGCAGGACTTATCTACAAGCTCAACAAAACCAAGAAAACTGCATGGCTCTCTTGCATTGCAGGAAGCCTTGTAATGGCTTTGGCAGGAGTTTTTATGAATTATTTCGTGCTTGTCCCGCTTTTTGAAAAATTTATGCCGATCGACGCAATACTTGCTTCGTTCAAGTATATGCCGTTCATAAAGACAAAATTTGATATGTGCCTTTACAGCATTGCACCGTTCAATTTCCTCAAGGGTATGCTTATAGGCGTGTTTACTATGCTGATCTACAAAAAGCTGACTCCGATACTGAAAGGAAGAAACTAATGGCGGACTATCTTAAAATACTTACGGAAGATATTCACTCTGCTGCCATTGCAACTCTTGATGCAAGGCACTTGTTTTACGGAATTTCAATGCTTGACAAGTACAAGGGGACAGGCTGGAAAAAGATATATATTCGGGATGTGTGATGAGAGTTTCTCTATCAATTATACAGCAAAAATTCCCGAAAATATAGACAATGGCTGGTTTATGTTCTTTGCGCAAAAAAAGCTTGAGGGTGATATGGAATGACCATGTCACTGACTCAGCAAGCAATTACTATCCTTATGGTCGTTCTTGGGACGCTTATTACAAGATTTTTACCGTTTATAGTATTTCCCGCAGGAAAACCTACACCAAAATACATACAATATCTCGGAAAGGTTCTCCCTTAGGCAGTTTTCGGACTTCTTGTAGTATATTGTCTGAGAAATACCGATATTATCGGCGGAAGTCACGGTTTGCCGGAGTTTATTTCCATTGTATTTATCATCTTCCTCCATTTATGGAAAAGAAATATACTGCTCTCAATTGCAGTCGGAACGATCTGCTATATGCTGCTTGTTCAGTTTGTATTTTAAAAAAGGCGCCTTTATCGGATAATCCAGTCCGTTAAGGTGCCTTAAATATTGCATCTGCAAATACTTGCATTTTAAAAAACGTTGTGCTATAATAAATTGGTACTACCAATTTGGAGGATGAAATTTTATGAAGTATCTGAAACAATTTTTGATTATCGCCGCTGTTTCCTTTGCGGGAGAATTATTAAAATGGCTGATTCCTCTGCCTATTTCCGCAAGTGTTTACGGTGTATTCCTTATGTTTTTATGTCTGGCTCTTCACATAATAAAAGTGGAAGATGTACGCGAAACAGCCTTGTTTCTTATCGAGATAATGCCGGTAATGTTCATTCCGGCAGCAGTAGGGCTTATGGAGTCATGGAGCCTTATCCGTTCCTCATGGGCTTCATATCTGGTAATTACAGTCTTTTCTACTGTAATTGTTATGGGCGTTTCGGCTATGGTTACGCAAACGGTAAGAAAATTTGAAAAAAAGGGAGCTGAAACCAATGAGTAATCTTTTCTCGGAATCCGTATTTTTCGGAGTATTTGTAAGCCTTACAGCCTATTTTATAGGGGCTTTGCTGAAAAAGAAGTTCCGCCTTGGAATTTTAAATCCGCTGCTTATTTCAATCATTGTGACTATTGCAGTACTGTTGATTTTTAAGGTCGATTATAAAACATACAACGAAGGCGCTAAGTACATAAGCTATCTTCTTACTCCTGCAACTGTTTGTCTTGCAGTCCCGCTTTACGAGCAGTTTGAGCAACTGAAAAAGAACTGGAAAGCTGTTTTCTCAGGAATAATTTCAGGAATGCTCACAAGTTTATGCTGTATCTTTTTATTTGCCGTTGTGTTTGACTTTGACCACCAAACCTATGTAACCTTCCTGCCAAAGTCAATTACTACAGCAATAGGCATGGGTGTTTCTGACGAGCTTGGCGGATACGTCTCTGTCACCGTCGCTGTAATTATAATAACAGGAGTCCTTGGAAACATTCTCGCGGATTTCGTATACAAACTATTCCGCATAAAAGACCCTATTGCCAAGGGCGTGGGTCTCGGCTCTGCATCGCACGCTATCGGCACTGCAAAGGCTATGGAGCTTGGCGAAGTTGAAGGCGCTATGAGCAGTCTCTCGATAGTTATTTCAGGCATTCTTACAGTTCTCGGTGCAAATTTATTTTCTTACCTGCGATAACGGAGATATAATATGCAGAATAAACGTGAATATCAAAAAGTCATAGATTATCTTTACAAACTCATTGAAAGCGGACAACTTACCGTTGGCGAAAGACTCCCCACGGAACGAACGCTTGCAGAAACACTCTCGATCAGCCGAAATTCCATAAGAGAAGCCATTCGCTCGCTTGAAAATATGGGTATCATTGAAAGCCGCGCAGGTTCGGGAAATTATATCGTCAACAAAATATCCGGAACTGTCAGCGAAATGCTTAACATGATGATGATGCTAAAGCAGATAGACCGCGAGGAGGTTTGCTCGTTCCGCAGAAACCTTGACAAGGCGGTTTGCTTTACGATCATTGAAAGCGGTCTTTCTGAAGAATATTCAGAAAAACTTTCAGAAGCTTTAGCCGCCGAGCAAAATGCCGATACTCTTGAAGAACAGAATAACTGCGATTATGATTTCCACTATACTCTGATTATGGCAACTCAAAACGGATTATGGATAAGCATTGCGGAAGCCGTTATCTCCATTTACCGTCGTTGGATAAATGAATGCCTGCATAATGCGTCCGAAGATATAAGGGACAGCCTGACAGAGGCTCACAGACATATCTTTGAAGCTTTAAAGAACGGCAATAAATTGGATTGTGAAACTTGGATCAACTGCCATTATGACATTGTAGAAAATGAAATAATAAAATAAACAAGCGCACCTAAATGGGTGCGCTTGTTCTGTAAAAAAAGATTTTTTATAATGGGATTCCAAAGGGTTTATAACCCTTTAGCTAATTCCAAAGGCAGAGCCTTTGGTAGGGTGTGGGGCAAAGTCCCATAGAAGTCACTCTGTGAAGCTTATAAACCAACAAAAAAAGACCAGTCAACAGGATAATGAGCGAT
>ERZ857840.1692-NODE-1692-length-23939-cov-8.501172_pt1 | contig 23939 bp, 20 predicted proteins | sample MGYA00519760_ERZ857840 | MGnify/ENA primary metagenome ERZ857840 (study PRJEB31778, sample SAMEA3449371) | human gut metagenome | biome: human gut; feature: human-associated habitat; material: faeces | place: United Kingdom | collected 2010/2012 ... | reverse complement strand
GCACCCCCCGTAACCCCATTGAAACGATCGCTCCGCGAGGGGTACGGCACTGTACAATGTGCTTGCACTGTACTAAAAGGCTCCCCGGACGGGGAGCTGTCGCCGACAGGCGACTGAGGGGTTGACGGAAAAAATGAGCAGCTCCGATGTAACCCCTCCGTCAATTCGCTATCGCTCATTGCCACCTCCCCTTTCGGAGCAGGCTTTTGGGCGGAGTTGCACAATGCCAAAAGGCTCCCCGGACGGGGAGCTGTCGCCGCAAGGCGACTGAGGGGTTGACGGAAAAAATGAGCAGCTCCGTTGCAACCCCTCCGTCAATTCGCTATCGCTCATTGCCACCTCCCCTTTCAGGGCAGGCTTTTGGGCGGCGGTTGCACAAACCAATAGGGACGCTTTCGCGTCCCCTGCAATTCTTTGTTCTTTATTCGTTTCTTATTGCCGCCAAGGGCGAAAGCTTCATGGCGCGCATTGCCGGATACAGGCCGGATATGAGCGCTACCATTATGGAAAACACCAGCGCGCCTGCGGCAAGATAGAGCGGTATTACGCTCTTGAACCCGCTTGCTTCAAGGAAATTGTTCAGCACAAGGCTAAGCCCGTAGCTTAGCCCAAGGCCGAGCGCCCCGCCGAAGAAGCCTATATACGCCGCCTCCGTAAGGAACAGGCCCGCTATGTTGGACATGCGGCAGCCCAGCACCTTTATTATGCCAATTTCCTTCGTGCGCTCGTATATGCTCATCATCATAGTGTTCATGATGCCTATTGCCGCGACCAGCAGCGACACGCCGCCTATCGCGCCCAGCAGATACTGCGTCTGCTTGAGCTGCTCCTCGCTTTGCTTTAACCATTCCTGTATGCAGCTTGCGCCGAAGCCCATTTCCTCTATCTGGGCCTTAATGGTCAAAACGTCGTCTATCTCCTTGCACTTGACTATAACCTGGTTATAGTTCTTCTTGTTCAGGGATATGCGGTTCGGGTTCTCCTTTGCCAGCTTTTCCAGCACCTTTATGTCCATTATGCAGTACCAGCTGAAGTCGTTGCCGCCCTGTGCAAGCCTGCCAGTGGGCACAAGGGTATATATCTTGCCCTTCTGCTGGCCGGGATCGCCGGGCTGGTTGGTATATACGTTTGAATAGTCAAACGTAAGCTTGAGCCTTGAGCGTGATGTAATCTTCGGGTTGCCGTCCTTGTCTATGGCAGGGCTCCAGCGGTTGGCGTTGGGGTCATAGAAATTGTTATAGAAGTCGTACGGCAAAAGCATCTGCACCTTGCCGCCCGCAAGCTTATTGCCGGGATACTCGCCGTCCTCCAGCTTTATGCCGAAAAGCTCCGCCTGCTCCATATCTATGCCCATTATGCTCACATCGGTGGCATATTTGCCGCTCATCGCCATGCCCCATGCGGTTATCTGCGGCATTGCGCCCTCAACGCCCGGCAGCTTGCGTATCTTATCCACGGCCTTGTTATCCAGCTTCACGTCCTTGAACGTGCCGCCTCCGCCGCCCGGTGTTTCAACGTAGCGGTAGTTGTTCACCGTTATGTTTGTAAGGCTGCCCATGCTGGCGTAGCTTTCTATCATGCTTTGGCGCATACCCACGCCCAGCGACACCATAACAACGATGCTGCTTGTGCCTATAACCATGCCCAGCACCGTTAAAAACGCCCTCAGCTTGCGCCGCCACAGGTTCAGGAACGCCGTGCGGAGCATATCCGGGAATTTCATACGTCCTCCAGCATCTTGGCGCGCTTCTTTTTCAGCAGTATTATGGCAACCACTATCGCCGCCGCAACAACCGCGCCAAGCGCGATCCATATCCAAACCGGAGTGCCGGAGGAGGAAGGATCGTCCATGCCGCCTATGGTGGGCTGGTCAATAAATCCGGGGTCGTCCATGCCGCCGTTGGCATCGGGGTTAAAGCCTTCGTTGACATAAATGCTCAGCGGCAGCCTTTCCTCCATCTTCTCCTCAAGGGCGTCCTCGTAGCTTATCACTATTTCGCCGTCTATCTGGCCCGGTGTGGCCGTTATTACGGAAAGGTCGGCGCGCATGCTGTTGCCCGCTGCAACCGTACCCTGGAAGATGCTGTCCTCAAGGGAGAGCCCGTCGCCCTCAACGGTTACCATGCAGTTATATATGGGGCTTCTGCCCATATTGTAAAGCGAGAAGTATACCGGAACGCTTTCGCCCTCCATGGCCTCGCCGTCAACGGTGGGTGTGTCTATCTTCAGGCGTATCTTCTGCAAAACCGTAACGGGTATAGATGCGCTTGATGCGCCCTTGGCAAGCGTTGCGGGGCGGGTCTTTGTGCCCTCGTAATCAAAATCGAGCTTCAGCTCATATGCCTTGGCTTCCGTATCGGGGGCGGTGGCAAGGCTCATGCTCAGCGTTTTGCTTTCGCCCTTAGCAAGTTTATCGATATACAGCGTGTTGGAGCCCTCCGCCGGGGTCAGCTTGCCCGTTTCGGCGTTGTTGGTCATGGTCAGGAGTATGCTCTTTGTGTCCTCCTCGTTTGAGGTATTTCGCACGGTGAAGGTAAGCGTGAACGTTTCGCCGGCGTATATCTTTTCCTCGGAGAAGCTGTAGCTGTCCACAACAAGCTTGGGCAATGTCTGCGTGGTTTCGCCGCCCGGGGTTTCGCCTGCGGCCTCATAGCCCTTTGTAACGTTTACATACAGGCTCACGTCGCAGCTTTCGGTGGATGAGCCCTCCGCGCTGCCCCAGCCGCGCTCATAGGTAACGGTGAAGTCAACCTTCTTCACGCCCGCCGTAACCTTATCGGCAAAGCGCATGTCAAACTGGAACTCTATTATCTGGTTGGCGTTTATGAAGCCGTTATAGCCAACGGTGTAGTCCACCCGCTCTATTGCGAAGGGGAATTCGTCAAGGCTTGTTGAAAGCTTGGGCGCGACCTTTATGTTCATTACCGGCCCGCTTACGCACACCAGCGGCAGCCTTACCAGCACCTTGCCGCCGTTTTTGCCGGATGCGGTGGTAACGACAAGGCCGTTGGGGTCATAGCTGGACAGCCTGAACGCCGCCGCGGGCTTAGACGGGTCGGGGGAAGGAGAGGGCGCTGCCGGGTCTATCGTAATGGTTATATTCGCCGTTTTGGTTATTTTTCCGCCGTCAAACGTGAACGTTAAAAGGTCGGCAAACGTGCCGCTGTTATTTGCGCTGAACGCGGGGTTAAGCAGTATATCCACGCTTGCTCCGGCAGGTATGGTAACAGCGTCCGCAGCAATGCTCTTGGGCAGAACCGTTCCCTTGGTGGTAACGGTAGGATCAAGCTTTATTTCAACTCCGCCGCCGTTTGTAATGGTAACGGGAATAAACACCGTGCCCGTACCCACTATGGGCGAGCCTACGGAAACGGAAACGTTCTTGGCCTCCGTTACCGGCGTAGGCGGTGTAGTCGTTGCCGGCGGCGTTGTCGTTTCCGGCTCCGCCAGCGCTGCGGGGCATATGGCCATGAGCAGCATGGCCGCCGTTAAAAGTGCGATTATTCTACGCTTCATCTTTGTGTATCTCCCTGTTTATTGTCTTTTTTATTTTCAGCCTGTTCGGACTGCTCCTCAAGCTCGTCGCCTATGGCGCGCTTGGGCCGCGGGGTAAGGTAGGTCGGGTGCTCGTTTATCTGTATGTCCACCACCCTGCCGTCCAGTATTTTTATTATCTTGTCCGCATACATGGCCATGTTCGGGTCGTGCGTAACCATAACAAGCGTTTTGTTGCGGCTGCGCATAACCTCGCATATGGTGCGCATAACGTCGTCGGACGTGTTGGAATCCAAATTGCCCGTGGGCTCATCGGCAAACACAATGTCCGGATTGGTAACAAGCGCCCTCGCTATGCCCACACGCTGCTGCTGGCCGCCGCTCATCTGCGAAGGCTTGTGCTTCAGGTGCTTGCCAAGCCCCATCACCTTCAGCGCCTCAACCGCCAGCGCCTCGCGCTTTTTTCTGGGCACGCCGCGGAAGGAAAGCGGGAATGCAACGTTCTCCACCGCCGTGTAATACGGCATAAGGTTGAAGGACTGGAATATAAAGCCAACGTGCTTCTGGCGGAACACTATAAGCTCGCTTTGGTTCATTTTGTCCAGCCGCTTGCCCGCAATTACTATTTCGCCGCTCGTAACATGCTCAAGCCCCGCAAGAACATTGAGCAATGTGGACTTGCCGCTGCCGCTGGGGCCGATTATCGAAACCATCTCCCCCGGCATAATGCTTAAATCCACGCCGCGTAGCGCCTGAATATCAACGCTGCCCACGCGGTATGTTTTTTTCACGTTGCGGGTCTGGATGATCGGCTGCGCCGCCGCCGCGTTTTTAACTGCCTCCAAATCCTATCACGCTCCCTTCTGCGTTACAAAACGTTTTCCATATATAGCATATACAGTAAGTTTATATCACCTTTCACCATATTGCAATTGAACAATATGTGAACAAGCAAAGGGCGGCGATCTTAAATACCGCCGCTCTGTTTCATCATAATATATAACGCCTTAGTCCCGTAAAGGGTTGCGCCCTTTCGCCTTATTTTTTGTAATTATCGGGCAGCGCCTTTATTGCGGCAAATATATCCTCAAGCCCGTCCATCTGCACGGCCTCTATCTTGCCCTCGTCGCTCAGCATGGCGACTATGGGGTCTATCGGCAGCGATGCGCATACGCCTATGCCGTGCTTGGCCGCAAGCTCCTTAACGTGGCTTTCGCCGAAGGGATATATCTTTCTGCCGCAGTCGGGGCAGGTGACATAGCTCATGTTCTCAACTATGCCAAGCACGGGAATATTCATCATCCGCGCCATGTTCACGGCCTTTTCAACTATCATGCCAACAAGCTCCTGCGGGCTTGTTACAACAACTATGCCGTCCAGCGGTATGGACTGGAACACGGTCAGCGGCACGTCTCCCGTTCCCGGGGGCATGTCTATGAACATAATGTCCTCATGGCTCCATATAACGTCCTGCCAGAACTGCTTAACAACGCTCGCAATAACAGGCCCGCGCCAAACCACCGGCGCGGTAACGTCGTCCAGCAGCAGATTTATGCTCATAACGTCTATGCCCGTTGCGGTTTTCATGGGCAGCACGGCTTCCTCCGTGCTTTCGGCCATTCCGCTCAAGCCGAATACCTTGGGTATCGATGGGCCCGTAACGTCCGCGTCCAGCACCGCGGTATCAAGCCCCGCGCGCCGCGCCGTTACCGCAAGCAGGCTGGTAACAAGCGACTTGCCAACGCCGCCCTTGCCGCTTACTATGCCTATGGTCTTGTTAACTCTGCTCTTTGGGTTCAGCTTTTCAATAAAGTCCGCCGGGTTCTGGCTGCGGCTGGGGCAGTTTTCGCCGCAGGAGGAACAATCGTGGGTACAATTCTCGCTCATGATGCATCTCCGTTTTCTGTTTTGGGGCATATGGTTGCCCGTTTCTGCCAATATAATACGCCAAATCGTGAAGATAGTCAAAGCCGCAATCAAATATTAACAAAATAGTTGCTTGCTTATTCATTCAATCTGTGGCAATATTGTTGGGTATACAAAGGAAGGTATCAGAAATGGTTTTTAATAGAAGGTTTATTCTCGTGCTCATGCTCGCGCTCGTATGCGCCCTTTTTTCGGCCTGCGCAATAGAAGCGTCGCTCCCAACGGAGTCTGCCGCCCCCACCCCCGCGCAGAAGCCTGAGGCCGCGCCTACGCCCGCCCCAACGCCGGAGCCGGATGCAGACGCCCTCTGCACCATGTGCAGGGACGGTTTTTTTGCCGCGTTCGCGCCGGACTATTCGGGGCATGATTATACCTCCCTCGGCATGCTGGACATGCTCGGCCTTATAGAAAAGCAGCCGCTTTATGCCGAGCTTGCGGCGGACACGCATACCCTTGCCCAAATGTGCGCCCAGACCGCCGCGCATGATGTAAAAGCAATGAGCAGCCTTATTGACCGCACAAGCGTTACCGTAACAGGAAAGCTTGACTGGCGGCTTATAGCGGCGGCATGCACAATGCTTGATGAGCCGGATAAGGCCATTGCCGCGCATACGGACGTATCCGTAACGATAGAGGGCAAAACGCTTAACGTATGCGTTTCCCTGCCCGATTTTGACGCGCTTTTCGCCCCCCTTGCAAGCGACGTGCATTACGGCGCAATGTCACTGTATTGCTACCTTAACACTACCTATGACAACAACGCTCAAATACTGGATAACGACGGCAGCTATGAGCTGAGCGATGAGTATATCGCCACTATAATCGATCCCCTGCCCAAGCGGCATATAAAGGACGGCTGGTACGGCGACCGTTCCAAATCCACCCGCCGCCACATGGGCACGGATATCCGCGCGCGCGAATGGCAGGATATACCCTCCTGCACGGCGGGGGAAATTGTTCGCATAGCGTATAACGACATTGCGGGCAATTACGTTACCGTAAGGGATGATTACGGCTTCTATTATTCATATTGCCACATGGTGCAGCTTACCACCTTCCTCAGCGAAGGCGACCGCGTGGAGCAGGGCCAGCTTATAGGCCACGTTGGCAACACCGGAAACAGCGACGCGCCGCACCTGCACCTTTCCATAATCGCGCCGGAGTACGTTTATATCAATCCCTACCCCGTGCTCGCCCGCGTGCGCTACGGCAAATAGGGAAAAGCGTGCAAAAACCGTTCCAAATACCAATAAAAAATGTGTAAAGTCAGTTTTAAAAAGCGGTAAAAATGTGGTTAAATGTATATCAAAAAGCGGAACGCAAAGGCGTTCCGCTTTACTTACTTATTCAGTAATCAGTTACCCATTGCCGCAACGTAATCGCAGGCGGCGTTCACGGCCTTGCACACGGCGCGGGAGCTTCTGGACGCGGCCGTTACGGAATCGACCTGACCGCCGTCCTTGGTGATGCTTACGGGCGCGCTCATACCGGCGAACTGATCGGAGAACTTAGCTTCCTTGACCTTAGCGCCAAGGCCCGGGGTTTCGGAGAAGCCCGAACCGCCGCAGCTTATGCCCGTTATCATGCCGTTATTGTCAATACCCACGGTAACTTCTATCTTTCCGCCGTAGCCGTCCGCGGTGGCCTTGGCAACGTAGCCTATCGTCTCGCCGCCCTTCTTAGCCTCGTAGCAGTAATCCACGCCGCTGTCCGCCGCAACGTCAAGCTGAACGAATTCATCCGCTTCGCTCATAACGGTTTTCCTTGCCAGTTCGTTGCTGGCCTCGTCCTGCCGCGCTATTTCGTCCTTGGTCAGCGCGTTGGTAAAGCCCAGCGCAAGCCCGGCAACAAGGGAAATGATGCACAGAAGCAGCCATGCAGGTATCTTTTTCATGTTCTTGGTTCCTTTCACTTCGTTTAACTTTTTTAGCTTTTACGCCTATTAAACTTCTGTTTTGTTCTTTGGGGGACGCATATGCTTTATAACAAGCGCCGCCGCCGTGCCCGTAACAAGGCCGGTTACGGCCCCGCTCAAAAGCAGCATGGGGAAATACGCAAGCACGGGACTTATGCCTATCACGCATGCCGCCGCAATGCATTGCCCCAAATTGTGCGCTATGGCCCCCGCAACGCTCACACCCACGGGTGAAAATTTGCCCGTCCGCTTGAACAAAAGCATCGCGCAAAGGCTGAGCGCCGCGCCCGACGCGCTGTAAAGCATTGCCGCGGGGCTGCCGAAAAGGAAGCCGCTCAGCAGCACCTTTATAACCGCCAGCGCAACCGCGCTCTTTACGCCGCAAATATAAACCGCATACAGCAGCACCGTGTTCGCAAGGCCAAGCTTTATGCCCGGTATTGCCGAAAACGCAGGCAGAAGCGATTCAACATACCCCAGCGCAAGCATCAGCGAAGCAAGCAGCGCGCTGCGCGTAAGCTTATTCGTTTTCATTTTCATCCCCGCTTACGGTAATGCTCACGCCGTTGGGCAGGCATACTATCCAGCGCCCGTTGTCGCTTTGCGCATCCGCCCCCAGCCAGCCCTGCTCAACGCAAAGCTGATTTTTGCAGGTGGAGCTGTGCATGCGCACATTGCCGCGCCCGTCGCTCTCTATCAGGTTTATCTTTTCGCCGTCCTGCTCTATTTTCAGCGTATCCGCCCTGTCAAGCGGCATGCGGGCATATTCCTCGCCGTTTAAGTATATAACGGCCTCCCCGCCGTAACGCGCGCCGCGCGATAGTATTATCAGTATTGCCGCTATTATGATTGCGCCTACGGCCAAATAGACATCCGCCCGTTTCATATATTATATTTTATCACCCCGCGGGCGCATAGCGCAACCGTATTGCGCCCATTTTATTTGTCTAAATAATCACAGCCTGTCGCCCAAAATGTTCATTGTAAGCGTAAAATAAACCAAAATGCTCGCCGCGTCCGTAACGGTTGTAAGTATGGGCGTTGCCATAAGCGCGGGGTCAAGCTTCAGCTTCTTGGCAAGCATTGGCAAAAGGCAGCCGAGCGATTTTGCAATGCATACCGTTGCAATGAGCGTAAGCGATACTATTGCCGCCACGGCAACATCATGATACTGTATTGCGATGCGCGCAAAATTGATAAGTGCAAGTCCCGCGCTGACCAGCAGCGCAACGCGGATCTCCTTGAACCAAACCCTGGCTGCGTCCCGCGGCTCAATTTCGTCCAGCGCAAGGCCGCGGATGACCATTGTTGAAGCCTGCGTGCCGCTGTTCCCGCCCGTATCCATAAGCATGGGAATAAAGCTTACAAGCAGCGGTATGGCGGCTATTGCCGCTTCAAAATGCTCCAGCATTGCGCCCGTTATCATGCTTGAAAGCATAAGTATCACCAGCCATACTATCCTGTTCTTGGCAAGCTTCCATATGGGCGTTTTCAGGTATTCCTCCTCGCTCGGGGCCATACCTGCCATCTTTTCAAAGTCCTCTGTATTCTCCTCCTGCAAAACGTCCACCGCGTCGTCAACGGTGATTATGCCCACAAGCCTTTCTTCGTTATCCACCACAGGGAGCGATATCATGTCGTATTTAGAGAACAGCTTTGCAACTTCCTCCCTGTCGTCCAGCGTATGCGCGTGGATAACATTTGTGTTCATTATGTCCCCAACCTTGGCGTTCGGGTCCGCAAGCAGCAGCTCCCTTATGGTCACCACGCCTTCAAGCTGCTTTTCGCCTGATATCACATAGCATGTGTATATCGTTTCCTTATCTATGCCCGTGTTGCGTATCACGTCAAACGCCTGGCCGACGGTGAGCCGCGGCTTCAAATACACATATTCATTCGTCATCAGGCTTCCGGCCGAATCCTCCGGATACCTTAAATATTCGTTTATAAGCTTTCTATTTTCCGGGCTTGAAACCTGCATCAGCTTTTTCACTACGTTCGCCGGCATTTCCTCCACCAGATCGACATAGTCGTCCAGATACATGTCGTCCAGTATATACCCAAGCTCAGTATCGCTGAGCATTTCAACAAGCTTCTGCTGCACGTCGCTGTGCATATACGCAAACGTTTCCGCCGCCGTCTCCTTGGGAAGCAGGCGGAACAGGCGAAGCAGCGTTTCCGGCTCTTCGTTTTCTTCAAATATCTCCTCTATTGCCTCGGCAACGTCAACCTCGTTCATGTCATGAACCAGCGTTTTTACCGCGCCATATTGCTTGCTCTGCAAAAGGGAAAGCAGCTTTTCAATCAATTCGTTGTTTATCATGGCAAACCTCCTTCTTTCAGGCGGCGTGCCATGCGTAGGATATGCCCAAAGAGTGCGCGCGTATCAGCGCACAGCCGAATGAACAGGTGCATCCATCGCCATGAACAGGCCGCCTGCATATTCTGTTTTAGTTACGCTACTGGGATATGGCCCTGCGTCCATGGTCAAATACACTGTCCTTTCTTTATATTCGGCGCCACGCGCTGTTTATTATTTTACCACGCAAAAAGGCGGCTTTGCAACCGCCCGTTTGATGATTTAACCAGATATATTTTGCCTTTTTTCAGCGCGAAAGGAATATTTCTATAAATTCGTCTATATCCGCGTCCGTAATCTCTGCCTTGGCCATGTAGCCTATAAGCATGGAGAAGAACGCGCCGGAGCGTGCGCGTATGGTGCGCGCGTCGTTTGATTGCAGCTTAAGCGAGCCTACCTCCAGCATCAGCGCCCATTTTTTTCGCATTGCGTCCATAAGCGCGCTCAGCTCGCCACCCACTATCGCCGCATGGGACACCAGCACAACGTGCAGCTTGGCGTGCATCTCGTCCCATAATAGCTCGTGCAGCAGGCTTTTCATGGCCTTGTGCGCATCCGTATCGCGCTGCAGCGTTTCCGCCCAGGCAAGCAGCGTATCGCCCATCCAGTCGCCATGGGTGCGCGCCGTGTCCGCAATCAGTTCGTCCTTTGCCGGATAGTAATAATACAGCGTGCCCTTGGCTATGTCCGCAGCCTTGGCAATATCGTTCAGGCTTGCGCCGTCCGCCCCGCGCTCGGTAAAAAGGCGCGCCGCCGTGGCTATTATAAGGCTCTGTACGCTGTCGTAATTTTGCCGTTTGCTCTTCATGCCGCTCCCCCCTTATGCATGACGGCTCATTTGCCCGTATTTATAACGTTCCTTGCCCACGAGCCGGATATAAGTATAGGCAATGCTATAAGGAACTTTATTATATCGGCCGCTTCAACGCAGGCGTATACCCAGCTTACGTCCATATCCGTCCAATAGCACAGCACATACGCAATAGGCACAACCACCACCAGCGTAAACACGCTGTCCAGCAGCAGCGTTATAAACGTTCTTCCGCCGCTCCTTATTGTGAAGTATGATGAATGCGCAAGCGCATGTATCCATAATGTACAGCCCGCGGCAACGAGCATACCGCCCGTCATTTCCCTGACATTCTGCTCAACATTGTATATCAATGGTATAACGTCGCTCAGCGCAACTACCAATATGCCTATCAGCACATGTACCACGAAGGATACGAATATGAGCCGCGCGTCCGTGCGCCGCGCCTCCTCTATATCCCCCGTGCCGAGCTGCTGGCCCACCATTATGGCTATTGCCGAACCCATTGCAAACATTATTATTGCAAAAACCTGCCAAACGGTGCTTGTTATGTTCGTTGCCGCAACAACGTCCAGCCCGCGATAGGAGAAGCACTGGTTCTTAACGGCCATTGCCGTGCTCCAAAGGAATTCGTTCGCCAGCAGCGGAGCGCCCGTTACGGCAATCTTTTTCACAAGCTCCTTAGGTATTTTCAAATTTCTCAGCGCGCCGCGGAAGTAATGGTATTTGTCAAGCCTTCTGTAGGTGTGTATCAGAATATACGCAATTTCAAGATACCTTGCAATCACCGTGGCTATTGCCGCGCCCTTAACGCCCATTGCCGGCGCGCCGAATTTGCCGTATATGAGCGCATAGTTCAGCACGCAGTTGGTAACTATCGAAATTATGCTCGCCTGCATGGGCACTACCGTTTCGCCCGTTTCCCTGAGCGTTGTGCCGTAAGCCTGGCTCAGCATAAACGGCGGCAGCCCCCACAGCATAACATACATATAATCCTTCGCCTGTTCAAGCGTAGCCGCAAGCGTTTCCGCCGTGTTCACCTCTTCATTCAGGTAAAGCCAAATAAGGTTTTCCCCGAACAGGGCAAATACAAGCACAGCCGCAACGGAAATAAGCGTGCCTATTATCATTTTGAACCTGAAGCAATGCTTAACGCCTTCGTCGTCCCCAACGCCGGCATACTGCGCGGAATATATGCTGGGGCCGGAAAGCGAGCCGAATATGCTCAGATTGAATACGAATATAAGCTGATTAACTATGGCAACGCCGGATATGGCCGCGGTTGAAAGCGCGCCGACCATAACGTTGTCCAAAAGGTTTACGAAGCTGGTTATGCCCTGCTGTATAACTATCGGGATCAGCAGCTTAACAACGCTTTGGTAAAAAGCCCTGTCCCCTATAAATGTGCTTTTAATTCGCCCAAGGGCGCCTTTCTTCTCCATCGGTATTATTTCCTTGATTATTTTCTCGTTACGCTTATTTTTATGTCCACGCCGTCGGCCCTGTCGCTCTGCTCAACCTCAACCGTCATGCCCGATTCCCTAAGCTGGTTCACGGCCTGATTTATGGTGTTCATGAACAGCCTGTAATCGCGCACTATCCGCATCAGCTTGGGCCGCGGCTTTGCGCCGTCCTGCTTTTCGTCATATGCCTTGTTCAGCGTTTTTTCAACCATTTGCTCGGTCTCCTTAACGCTCAGCCCCTTTTCGGCAATCTTTTCCACCGCGTCAAGCCGCTGCTTATCGTCCGTCAGCTTTAATAGCGCCCTTGCGTGCCGCTCGCTGAGCCGCTTTTCGGTCATGGCGGCCTTCACTTCATCGGAAAGCTTCAAAAGCCTCAGCTTGTTCGCTATGGAGCTTTGGCTTTTGCCAAGGCGGTTGGCCAGCTCCTCCTGCGTAAGGCCATATGTTTCAAGCAGCTTTTGGTAGCATTGCGCCTCTTCAAGGTAATGCAGGTCTTCCCTTTGCAGGTTTTCTATAAGCGCCATCATCGCGCTCGATTCGTCCTCAATATCCTGCTGCACTATGCAGGCCACCTTTTCCATGCCAAGGCTGGTTACGGCCCTTAGCCTGCGCTCCCCGGCAACAAGCTCGTATCCGTCGTCCACCTTCCTCACAAGCAGCGGCTGCAATAAGCCCACCTGCTGGATGGACTGGGCAAGTTCGGCAATGCTCTCCTCGTCAAACGTGGCGCGCGGCTGATAGGGGTTCGGGTGTATGGAAGCTACGTTCACCTCCACAAGCCGTTTTGATCCCTTTGCACCGTCGCTGTTTCTTATAAAGTCGAACACAGGCATAGCTTTTAGCCCTCCTTAATTTCCTTTGCCTTCCGCAAAAAAGCCCATTTTACTGCACGCGCTATTGTAGCAAAAAGCGAGTGCTTCCGTCAATACAATACTATCACAGCGGCATTTTGCCTGCCGTGCCCGCCTTGCGCGGATATGCCTTCGGCGTAGGGGCAAGCTTTTTGGCCGCAATAACATATCTTTCGCCCCATGCGCACGGGTATTCTATAAGCCGCGCGCCAAGGCAAAGCTTATTCATGGCGTTTTGCGCCGCGTCCAGCTCTTCCTTCGCCGCCGCGCCCTTGTACATTATGCTGACCCCGCCCCTTTTTACGAACGGCGCCGTCCATTCCGCAAGCACCCTTGCATTGGCCACGGCGCGGCTCAGCGCCACGTCGTATGCATCCCTGTGCGCGGCCGCGCGGCCCGCGTCCTCGCTGCGCATATGCAGCGTTTTCGCCCTGCCCTCAAGCCCCAATGCGCGTATTACTTCATTCAAAAATATAAGGCGCTTATTAAGGCTGTCCAGCAGCGTAACGGTTATGTCCGGCCGCATTATCATAAGCGGTATGCCCGGGAACCCCGCGCCGGTACCAACGTCTATGCACCTGGCGTTTTGGGGTATCAGTTCCATAGGCAGCAGCGAATCGGCAAAGTGCTTTTCAGCAACCTCCCGCTCCTCCGTTATGGCGGTCAGGTTCATCTTTCCGTTCCATTCTATCAGCAGTTCATAGTATTTTATGAACTTGTCCGCCTGCTCCTCACTCGCCCCCGGTATAAGGGAAAGTATAAGTTCCTTTGTCATTCGGCCTCCTTGCGGCGCTTGAGCCATATCATTAGCACCGCTATGTCCGCGGGCGATACGCCGCTTATCCTGCTTGCGCGGCCCAGGCTTTCCGGCTGCATTTTGTTTAGCTTCTGCCTTGCTTCAAGCCTAAGCCCTGCAATTTGGGAATAGTCCGTATCTTTAGGCAGAAGCGCGTTTTCCATCTCGCTGAATTTTTCAACGTGCAGCCGCTCCTTTTCAATATAGCCTGCATACCGCTCGTTGAGTTCAACCTGCTCCGCCGCTTCCGCGCTTATATCGTCCACCTTTTCGGGATAGAGCATAACAAGATCGCTGTATCCTATGCTGCGCCTTCTTAGCAGTTCGCTCAGCTTTATGCCTGTTTTGGGCGGCGTCTCGCCGCGGCTTTCCATCAGCTTTATAAGCTTTTCCTCCGGCGGCACGGATTTTTCGAGCTTTATTCGCGCATTCACTATCTCCTGCTGTTTTTTCATCAGTCGCGCGTAGCGTTCGTCCGATATAAGCCCCGTCCGCCTGCCAAGCTCCGTCAGCCGCTCGTCCGCGTTATCCTGCCGCAGCAGCAGCCTGTACTCCGCGCGGGAGGTCATCATGCGGTATGGCTCGTTCGTGCCCTTTCCGGTAAGGTCGTCGCACAGCACGCCTATGTAGGCATCGGCGCGGGAAAGTATAAGCGGCTCCTCGCCCCTTATCCAAAGCGCGGCGTTAATTCCGGCGTAAAGCCCCTGCGCCGCGGCTTCCTCGTAACCGGAGCTGCCGTTCATCTGCCCCGCAAAGAACAGCCCCGCAACATCGCGGCTCATAAGCGCATTGTTGAGCGAAAGCGGGTCTATGCAGTCGTACTCTATGGCGTAGCCGTAGCGGGTTATGTGGCAGTTTCTCATGCCGGGTATTGTTTTAAGCATATCCCGCTGCACATCCGCAGGCAGGCTCGTGCTCATGCCCTGAACGTACATTTCGTCCGTGGATAAGCCCTCCGGCTCGATGAAAAGCTGATGCCTGTCCTTATCCGCAAAGCGCACCAGCTTATCCTCTATGCTGGGGCAATATCGCGTGCCGGTGGCATGGATAAGGCCGGAATACATGGCGCTGCGGTTTATGTTATCCAGTATCACCTTATGCGTAGCCGCGTTTGTATAGGTAAGGTAGCACGGCCGCTGCGCGCGGCTGTCCATATCGTGCAGGAACGAAAACGGCCTTGCTGGACTGTCCCCATTCTGTATTTCCATTTCGTCAAAGTCAAGCGTCCGCCCAAGCACGCGCGGCGGCGTGCCGGTTTTGAACCGCCTCAGTTCAAAGCCCAGCTCCCTTAGCGATGCGGACAGGCCCTCCGCGCGGGCAAGGCCGCTCGGCCCCTGCTCCCACACGCGATCGCCTATCAGGATGCGGCTTTTAAGATACACGCCCGTTGCAACCACAACCGCCCTGCACTCTATGCGCTCGCCTTCGCTTTTCACCCCGCCGGAGAGCCTTATTGCGCTTATGCGGCCGTGCTCGGTCTCTATCGCGGCGCACTCGCCCTGAATAAGGGTAAGCTTTCGCTCCGCCTCCAGCGCGCGTTTCATCCGCTCGTGATAGCGGCGCTTGTCCATCTGCGCGCGTGGGGAATAGACCGCGGGGCCTTTGCCGGTATTGAGCATGCGCATCTGAATAAATTCATCGTCCGCCGCAAGCCCCATTTCCCCGCCAAGGGCGTCTATCTCCCTAACGAGTTGGCCTTTGGACGTGCCGCCTATGGCGGGATTGCATGCCATCATGGCTATTGAATCAAGGTTAAGCGTTATCGCCGCCGTGTTCAGCCCCATTCGCGCGCACGCAAGCGCGGCTTCGCACCCGGCATGGCCCGCGCCAAGCACAACTATATCATAGCCGGCCATTTATTTTTCATCTCCCCTGTCGGTCTTCCGCGCGTCCTTTTTGCTGCGCTCCAATTCGTCGCGGAACTTATCATAATATTGCTTCAGCTGCTCTGCCATTGCGCTCTGCGGGCCCATGCTCATAAGGAACTTGGCCTTCTCCAGCCGCTTTTCGCGGTTCACGCGGATATGCTCGCGCAGCTGCTCGTATTTTACCACTATCTGCTTTTCGTCCGCAAAGCGCTTTATCTTGACCAGCAGCGCCGTGGCATTCACCAAATCTATAACGAACACACCGTAGAAAAACCCTATTATGAACGAGAACGCAAGGTTGTTGGAAAGCCAAACGAGCGCGTTTTCAATGCGCGGATGTATAAGGAAATAATACACCGCGCTCAGCACCGCCCAGCCCAGCGTGAACTTGGGGCAGATTATGCCCTGTATATTGCCCCATTGCTTGGAATAATCCCAAAGCTTAACATGCAGAAGCTTTATTGAAATAAGCCCGGCAATGTATTCAACAAGCGTTACCGCCGCCGCCATCACGGCGAACAGCGCCGCCTTCCTGAGTGCCGTATTCTCGATTGGTATATATTGTTCCAGCAGCGAAAGCAGGAACAGTACGCACAGGCTGAACCCGTACAAAGGCAAATAGGGTCCCGAAAGGAACCCCGGATTTATCCATTTGCGCTCAGGATTGGCGGAGGAGAAGAAGCGGCGGAACACCACCTCTATAACCCATCCGGCCATGCTGCCAATAAAGAACAGGAACGCTATCGTGAGAAAAAGGTTCATTCTTCCTCCGTCTCCTCGCCCTTGTCGTGCGGGGCGAGCGCAACGCTTGCAACCTTCGTGCCTTCGTCAACCCTCATCAGCCTTACGCCCTGAGTGTTGCGGGAGAATATGCTTATCTTGTCCACCGGCGTGCGGATAACGGTGCCGTCGTCGCGGATCATCATTATGTCCTCATCCCCCGTGCAAACCTTCATGCAGGCAAGCTTGCCCGTCTTTTCGGTTATTGCGTTGGCTATAACGCCCTTGCCGCCGCGGTGACGCAGCGGGTATTCTTCTTCATCCGTGCGCTTGCCCATGCCCTTTTCGGTTATGGAAAGCACCGTCATGCCCGGCGCTATGAGGTTCACGTCGATCACTTCGTCCCCATCCTCAAGTGTTATGGCCCTTACGCCCGTGGCTGTCCTGCCCATCGACCTTACGTCGCCTTCATTGAAGCGCACGCACTTGCCTTCCCGCGTGCCTATGAGCAGATCGTCATCACCCTTTGAAAGCAGTACGCTTATCAGCTCGTCCCCATCTCTAAGGTTCTGGGCAATTATGCCGCCCTTGCGGATGTTGTCAAAGTCGCTCATGGGCGTTTTCTTTATAACGCCGTCCTTCGTGGCAAGCACAAGGTATTCGCCTTCCGTATCCTTATCCACGGGGAATACGGCGGTTATCTTCTCCCCGCCCGCAAGCTGCAGCAGGTTCACTATCGCCGTGCCCTTGGCCGTGCGCGAAGCTTCGGGGATGTTGTAGCACTTTATCTTATACGCCCTGCCCGTGTTGGTGAAGAACATTATGTAATTATGCGTGCTCGTCACGAACAGATGCTCCACAAAGTCCTCGTCCCTCGTGGCCTGCGCCATTATGCCCTTGCCGCCGCGGTTCTGCGCCTTGTACGAATCGGCAGCTATGCGCTTAACGTAGCCAAGGTGCGTCATGGTAACGGCCATGTCCTCTTCCTGAATGATATCGTCAAGGTCAATGTCGTCCGACGCGGGTGCAATCTCCGTGCGCCTGGGGTCGGCATAGCGGCGCCTTACTTCCAGTATTTCGTCGCGTATTATGCCGCGCAGCTTGTTTTCGTCGGCCAGTATGCTTTCATAATAGGCGGCGGTTTTGGTCAACTCCGCATGCTCGTCGTTTATCTTGTCCCGCTCGAGTCCGGTCAGCCTTGCAAGGCGCATATCCAGTATCGCCTGCGCCTGCTTTTCGCTCAGCCCGAAGCGTTCGCACAATGCCGTCTTAGCCTCCGCGGAGTTTGCGCTGCGCTTGATAAGCTCAACGATCTCGTCTATATTGTCCAGCGCTATCATCAAGCCTTCCAATATGTGCAGCCTTTCCCTTGCCTTATCAAGGTCGTACTGCGTGCGGCGTGTTACCACGTCCTCCTGGAAGCGCATATAATGATACAGCATTTCCCTAAGGTTAAGCACCTTGGGTTCTCCGTCCACAAGGCAAAGCATTATCACCCCGAACGTATCCTGCATCTGGGTATGCTTATAAAGCTGATTCAGCACAACGTTTGCGTTAACGTCGCGCTTGAGGTCAATTATTATCCTAAGGCCCTTGCGGTCGCTCGCGTCGCGCAGATCGCTTATGCCCTCTATGCGTTTATCATGCACAAGCTCGGCAATTTTTTCAACCAGCCTTGCCTTGTTCACCTGATACGGTATTTCCGTTACAACTATGCGGCTTTTGCCGTTGCCCGCTTCCTCTATTTCCGCGCGCGCGCGCACCAGTATGCGGCCGCGGCCCGTGCGGTACGCTTGGCGTATGCCGGCGTTGCCCATTATTATGCCGCCCGTGGGGAAGTCCGGCCCGGGCAGATAGCCCATAAGCTCTTCAACCGTTATTTCCGGATTATCGAGCATGGCGACATATGCATCTATTGTTTCACCCAGATTATGCGGCGGGATATTCGTGGCCATGCCTACGGCTATGCCGCCGGAGCCGTTCACAAGAAGGTTTGGATAGCGGCTGGGCAACACCTTGGGCTGCATGAGCGTTTCGTCGAAGTTCGGCATGAAATCGACCGTGTTTTTGCCTATATCGGCCATCATTTCGTCCGCCAGCTTGGACATTCGGGCTTCGGTATATCTCATTGCGGCCGCGCCGTCGCCATCCACGCTGCCAAAGTTGCCCTGGCCTTCAATGAGCATATAGCGGCTGTTGAAATCCTGTGCAAGCCTTACCATTGCATCGTAAACGCTGGAATCGCCGTGCGGATGGTATTTACCGAGCACATCGCCCACAATACGCGCGCTTTTATGGAACGGCTTATCGGCCGTGAAGCCCTGCTCGTCCATTGAATAGAGTATGCGCCTGTGTACGGGCTTCAGTCCGTCCCTAACGTCAGGCAGGGCGCGGTTTATAATAACGGCCATGGCGTAGGAAATGAAGGATTTCTTCATTTCGCTTTCCAGATCAAGCGGCCTTATGCGGCTTATCTCGTTTTCATTCATCGCTTATCTCCTCCCCTGTTAAACGTCCAGATCCACAACAAGCTTGCTGTTGTTTTCTATAAATTCGCGCCTGGGCTCCACCTTATCGCCCATCAGCACGGAGAATATCTCGTCCGCCTTCATCGCGTCCTCAAGATGCACCTGCAGCATAACCCTGCGCTCGGGGTCCATGGTGGTTTCCCAAAGCTGCTCCGGATTCATCTCGCCAAGGCCTTTATAGCGGTTTATAAGGGGCTTGGGGTCGCGGCCTATGCGCTCAAGTATGCTGTTTAGCTCCTCGTCGTCATAGGCATAGTATATGTTCTTGCCCTTTGTTATTCTGTAAAGCGGGGGCTGCGCAACGTATACATAGCCCTGCTCTATCAGCGGGCGCATATGGCGGAAGAAGAACGTGAGCATAAGTATCCTTATGTGGCTGCCGTCAACGTCGGCATCGGTCATGCACACTATTTTATGATACCTGAGCTTGCTGGTATCGAATTCCTCGTCTATGCCCGCGCCGAACGCCGTTATCATGGCGCGTATTTCGTTATTGGCAAGTATTTTGTCCATGCGCGTTTTTTCAACGTTGAGTATTTTGCCGCGAAGGGGCAATATCGCCTGATGCGCGGGATCGCGCCCCATCTTTGCACTGCCGCCTGCGCTGTCGCCCTCAACTATGAATATTTCGCACTTTTCGGGATCCTTCTCCGTGCAGTCGGTCAGCTTGCCGGGCAGGCTCGTTGAATCGAGCGCGGTCTTTCTGCGGGTAAGCTCCCTTGCCTTTCGCGCGGCGTCCCTTGCGCGGGCGGCGGTAAGGCACTTGTCCACTATCGCGCGCGCCTCGGTGGGATGCTCTTCAAGGTAAACGCTCATCCCCTCGCTCACCGCGCTGTCCACAAGGCCGCGAATGTACGCATTGCCAAGCTTTGTTTTTGTCTGGCCCTCAAACTGCGGCTCAACGAGCTTAACGCTCACTATCGCGCTGAGTCCTTCGCGTATATCCTCGCCCTTGAGGGCGTCGTCGTTATCCTTGAGTATTTTATATTTGCGCGCATAGTCGTTCAAAACGCGGGTCAGCGCGCTCCTGAAGCCCACCAGATGGCTGCCGCCTTCGCCGGTGTTGATATTGTTGGCGAAGGTGAACACGTTTTCGTTATAATCGTCGTTATATTGCAGCGCAACCTCAACCGTTGCAACCTCCTGCTTTTCGGGCTCGTTCCGGCTTGCTGTTATGTACACGGGTTCTTCGTGCAGAACGGTCTTTTTACGGTTAAGATGCTTAACGAAGTTGACTATGCCGCCTTCGTAGCAGAAGGAGCGCACGTCGGGCGATTCGGCGCGCTCGTCGCTCACGGTTATCCTCACTCCCGCGTTAAGGAAGGCAAGCTCGCGCATCCTGTCCGCAAGAATTTCGAAATTGTAGTTTACCTCATCAAATATCTTGTCGTTGGCAAGGAATGTTATGCTGGTGCCGCTTTCGCCTTCGGGAATGTCCTTTATGGCCTTAACGGGGGCCTTAGGCTCGCCATAGGAATATTCCTGATAATAAAGCTTGCCGTCGCGCTTTACTTCGGCTATAAGCCATGTTGACAGCGCGTTGACAACACTCAGGCCCACGCCGTGCAGACCGCCGGAGACCTTATAGCCGCTGCCGCCGAATTTGCCGCCCGCGTGCAGCACCGTAAGCGCAACCTCCAGCGCGCTCTTATGCATCTTTTCATGCATGTCAACGGGTATGCCGCGGCCGTTATCGGTAACGGTAACGGAATTGTCGCCATGGACTGTAACTTCAATGTGGTTGCAGTATCCGCCCATGGCCTCGTCAATGGCGTTATCCACCAGCTCCTTCACCAAATGGTGCAGCCCGTGGAAATCCGTTGAGCCTATATACATGCCCGGGCGGCGCTTTACCGCCTCCAACCCCTCAAGCACCTGAATTTGAGAGGCATCGTAATCGGTGTGGTTGCTCATTTTCCGTTTTCTCCTTGTTTCAAAAAATCATATCGGCCATCCGGCCGGATCCTTCATTTTCAGCTTTACATCTATTCGCGTGTAAGCGTGCCCGCCGCGCAGCGCCATGCGTTTATGCCCTTCAGCCCCGCTCGCTTTAATCCTTCAAGCGTGGTGCAGGTCAAAAAAGTTTGGCAGTCGCTCATCGCCTCAAGCAGCGCCCGCTGCCGCGGTTCGTCCAGCTCGCTCAAAACATCGTCCAGCAGCAGCACGGGGCTTTCCCCCGTTTCGCCCTTGATAAGCTCCAGCTCGCTCAGCTTCAGGCTCAGCGCGGCCGTTCTCTGCTGGCCCTGGCTTCCGAATATCCTCACGTTCGTGCCGTTCAGGTTAAGCTCCAGCTCGTCCCTGTGCGGGCCTGAACCGGTGTATCCGCGGCGAATATCGTCCAATGCGCCGTTATACAGCGCCTCGCTCAGCGCGGCCTCCGCATCCCCGCCGCCCATGCGCTCTATGTCCACATCCGGGGCATAGCGCACCAGCAGCGCTTCCCTTTCGCCCGAAATCCGTCTGTGCAGCCGGCCGGCTATAAGCCCCAGCCTTTGCACAAATTCCGCCCGCATGCGCATTATCTCCGCGCCCGCTTGGCTAAGCTGCTCATCCCAAATATAAAGCTGCTGCCTGACGGCGTTCATGTCCGCCTTGGCGTCCGGCTTCAGCAGGGCGTTGCGCTGCCTGAGTGCGGCGTTATAGCGCTGCAATGTGTAATAATAAGCGGGCCTGAGCTGGCTCAATTCCATGTCCATAAACCGCCGCCTTTCGGCAGGCGCGCCCTTTACCAACTCCAAATCCTCCGGCGAGAACATTACCGCGTTCAGCGCGCCCATAAGCTCTCCCGTGCGCTTTGCCATAAGCTTATCTATGAATATCTGCTTGCGTTCGCCGCTTTTAAGCTTTATCTCTATCGTGCGGCTGCCGCTTTTCGCCCGAATGTCCATGCCCACGTATCCGCCTGCAAAGCCCGCGCGTATCAGCTCCGCGTCCTTTGCCGTTCTGTGCGAACGCCCGAAGGCGCACAAAAAAATAGCTTCCACCGCGTTGGTCTTGCCCTGCGCGTTCTCGCCGACGATAACGTTCAGGCCGCTGTCCGGGCGGAGCAGAAGCGATTCATAGTTGCGAAAATCATTCAGTTTCAGCCGCTCAATAAGCATACCTTATTTTATCATATTCACCCCGTTTTCATCAATAGCGTAAAATAAATATAAGAAGAAAAGGGGCAGTCAAACACGCGCCGCGGCAGGCAAAATGCCCATATTTTCGTCTTTTTTCAAAAAAGCCGTGCGAATATTGCAAATAGGTGGTATTATAGTTAAGGTTTTATACTCTTTATTCTATTTCCGGAGGACTCATACCATGGAAAAACCCAAACGCCGCTGGGGCGACCGTAAGGATGGCCGCCTTATACGCGAGCTTGACCCGATGCACTTCATAGTGCCGCTTATCTATCCCAACCGCTGCGATAACGAGGCATATATTTCAGAGCGCATCGATCTGACCAACATAAACGCATACCTTGCCAGGCGCAACGCAACGGAGACGGACTTTCCCTTCACCATGTTCCACATAATCGTGGTAGCGCTGCTCAAGACCATCACGCTCCGCCCGAAGATGAACCGCTTCATAGCCAACAAGAACGTGTATCAGCGCCACGCGATATCCGCGGCATTTGTTGTAAAAAAGCTGTTCAGCGACAACGGGGCAGAGGCCCTTGCCATAGTTTATTCGGACCCCACGGACAATATCGATTCCCTGCGCGCCAAGCTTTATAAGCAGATATCCTCCTGCCGCAGCGATGCGCTTGACCGTTCGAGCGACAGCATGGATATTTTGAACAAAATGCCGCGCTTCCTGTCCAAATTCTTAGTGTATCTTATAACCAAGCTGGACAAGCACGGCTGGTGTCCGGAATTTCTTATCGGTTCAGATCCGTATTATTCTTCCGCGCTGCTCACCAACCTTGGCTCCATAAAGCTGAAGAGCGGTTATCACCACCTGACCAACTGGGGCACCTGCTCCATATTCTGCGTGGTGGGCGAAAGGAAGAACAATCCCTTTTTCAATCAGGACGGCACGTTTGAAATGCGCGACAGCGTGGATCTCGGCCTTACGATAGACGAGCGAATTGCGGACGGATATTATTACGCCAAAACAGTTCGCCTGTTCAAAAAGCTGCTGGAAAATCCGGAGCTGCTGGAGCTTCCCCTGAGCGAGCCTGTTGAATACTGATTTAAGCATACAAAAGCGGGGCCTATACCCCGCTTTTTAGTTACTCAAAATATTTTCTCAGCTTTGTTGCATCCTTAAATTCAAACTTCCCCTCAAACGCACCGGAGAAGAAGCCTATCAGCGCGCCGTTGACCAATGCGCAAAGCACCGTGCCTATCTTTACCCCTTCAAAATGGCCTAAGCCGAAAAAAACGAACGACATGCCTACGGCTATAAGGCAGCTTATGCAGTCATACGCGGTCTTTACGCGGTTTATGTTCCGCCCGTATTTGGCCGCAATCTCCTTCACAAACAGTTCGTATACCTCCGGCGCGATATATGTATGGAACAGCAGCGATACGCCCACCGCGCAGCATATTACCCCCGCTGTGAAGCACGTTATGCGCCCCGCCATGCCGCTCACGCCCAGCAGCGCCACTATCGCCATAGAGCCATCGAGCAAAAGGCCGTACAGCACCGCCGTTATGAACGAGAAAAGATAATATAGCCTGAACCGCCCGAGCACCATTACCATCACTATCAGCAGCGCCGCCTGAAGCGTATATTCCGCCATGCCGAACGTGAAGAACGCAAACGTTTGGCTCAGCTTGAGATGCAATAAATACGCCGGCGCAACTATCATCGATACGCCAAGGCCGCTCGCTTCCATGAGTGCCGCGCTGAACGCGAGCACAATAAGCCCCAATATATATGCCAATTCCGTATAGAACGTTCGTCTTTTCATAAATACCTCCGCCCGTTTCCTCCGGCCCATAAAAAAAGCCCCACAACCGCCGATATGCCGGGCATATTCAGCAGGCTGTGCGGCGAAAAGCGGCAAGCGCCGGAAAAATCCGCAACCGATTTTGTAGTCAAAGTATAGCACAGCGCATTCTCGTCCACAAGGCCGAAAATTTTTTGGCATCAAAATCGGTTATAATTGTTGACAAGCATCGAACTTTGCGCTACAATACATAAGCACGTTCAAGGAACGGCAATGCGCCCATAGCTCAGCGGATAGAGTGCCCGGCTACGAACCGGTAGGTCGCAGG
>ERZ857840.1673-NODE-1673-length-24180-cov-4.048788_pt1 | contig 24180 bp, 20 predicted proteins | sample MGYA00519760_ERZ857840 | MGnify/ENA primary metagenome ERZ857840 (study PRJEB31778, sample SAMEA3449371) | human gut metagenome | biome: human gut; feature: human-associated habitat; material: faeces | place: United Kingdom | collected 2010/2012 ... | reverse complement strand
GAATCCTGGTTCCCCCGAACCGCCTGCTCGATCGCCGCTGGCTTCGCGCCAAGACCCTGGCCTTGCGTGGTCAGCATGACAAATCCCGCGCTCACCGCCACCGCGACGAGGGCGGACACTATCGACACGGCGATCACGCCTCGCTGCATGCGCTTATCATGCTCGCGCTTCTCGCGAACATGCTGCGCAGTGATGTCCCCAGCAAGCGACTTATCACCCAGGTGAGGCGTCGCCGTGGCGCGGCCGGGCACTCCCCCAGCAATCACGCGCCCCGAGGCAAGCTGATCGACGGCCCTCATCGAACCGCCCGCAAACTCGGTTTGTTCGGTTTGCCCCGCTTTCGGGCCATAGGCTCGCACATCTTCTTCCGTCGAGGCTGTGCCATCTTCCTCCGTCCCAAATGGGACCGCCTCTAAACCTTCCAACCCTTCAGCGTCGCCAACGCCGTCAGTACTCGATTCCTCATCCGAATCGCGCATGCCGCGCAGCTTAGTCGCCGACTGCTCCAGGAAGCGCTTGTATACCTGCGACGCGACCGTCGAGACGACCGAGCCAACCGCAACGCCGATCACCGACCCTGCGATGCCAATCTGCGCCGACAGCAGCATCGACGTCACCGCAGCAAGCGCGCCCGCCGTAAGCTGCGCGCCAGAGAGCCCCTCGAACAAGCTCTTCGCCGTGAATGATGTGCCCCTTGCCCGTTCAGCCATGTTCAACCTCGTGCTTATCATCTTCTCGCTTGCTTTCCGAAGGTAGAACATATCCTCCTCATGTGGTGGGAATTTGAACCAGGGGAACTCTTCGCCAGATTGATACCCAACCCTCACAGATATGTCACTTTCGCCCCGCTGCAAGGCTCTACCGCGATCGAAGCCGCCAAGAAAGTTACCTAAGCGTATACTTGCCGTAGTGTTTCCGACTGAAAGGATTCTCGATGGAAAAGCCTATTCTTTATTACTGGGCGCCCTGTTCAACCTGCTCGGTGGCTGTGAACCTCGCCGATGAGCTGGGGATAGAGCTCGACAAGCGCGACGTCGAGCAGGAAGTCCCCTACCAAGAGCTGCTTGCGCTCGGCGGTGACGCGAACAAGATTCCCTACCTCTATGTGGACGGCGAGCTTATCGAGGGGCAGGAAGCAGTACTGGCGAAACTCGAAGCCATGAAATAAAGGACCTCATCGCCTTGTGCCGCGCGGTCGCCTGAGAGTGCGTTGCCCATCTCTGGCGTCGCGCGGTTTTGTTCTACCAGCCGTCATCAGCCTGCCCGTTTTCCCGTCGTTGTGCTAACCTCCGAACATAAGTTGCAGCACTCCCGTTTGGAGGTATCTATGAATCAAACCGAAGGCCCTATCGCCTACACCGCCATCCCTGACAAGGTCACCCGTAATGCACATGCGGCCTTTGCCTCGGACCCAGCCGCGCGCATCGCAAAGAATGCCGTTTCCGCAAGCCCGATACGCAAGGTCGCCCGCGTCCCCGAAGCGCTCAGCCTCGATGCGAGCACCTTCGACGTCCAGCTCTCCCAAGGCGACATCACCAACCAGAAGCGTTCGGGTCGCTGCTGGATGTTCGCAAGCCTGAACACCATGCGCTTTCGCATCATGAAGAAGCTCAACCTGAAAACGTTTGAGCTGTCGCAAGCCTATCCCCTCTTCTGGGACAAGTACGAGCGCGCCAACTGGTTCTTCCAGAACATCATTGCCACCGCAAATGAGCCTGTGACCTCGCGAGATGTTTCGTTTCTTCTCCTTGACCCGCTTTGCGACGGCGGGCAGTGGGATATGTTTCGATCCATTGTGAAGAAATACGGCGTCGTGCCGAAGGACGCCATGCCCGAAACGCACTGCTCGTCGAACACGGGAGATATGGATGCCTTCCTGACTCGCTTCCTTCGCGCTGGCGCTAAAGCGCTTCGCGATATGATCGCGGGCGGTGCCGACAAGGAGACCCTTGTCGCAAAGCAGGCTGAGCTTCTCGAGCAGTTCTACCGCATGCTTGCGATTTGCCTCGGCGAGCCGCCGAAGTCGTTTGAAGCCCGTATCCGCGACAAGGACGACAAGCTGGTCGTTTCGGGGACCTTCAGCCCAAAGCAGTTCTTTGACGAATACGTAGGTATGAACCTCGACGACTACATCTCGGTCATCAACGCTCCGACCGAAGACAAGCCGTACTATCGTTCATATTCCGTAAGGTTCCTTGGTAATGTTGCCGAAGATGGAGGGGTCCATTACGTGAACCTTCCCGTCGAATCTCTAAAGAGAGCGGCAATCGCCCAGCTCAAGGACGGCCTTCCTGTATGGTTCGGCTGCGACGTCGACCAGAACTACCTGCAAGACGACGGCATGATGGGTATCAGCACCATGGATGCCGACGGGCTGTTCGGCGTGCCGGTAATGGCAGGCTTGGACAAAGCGGCTCGACTCGATTATGGCGAATCGCTTATGACACATGCGATGGTGTTTCAGGGAGTGAACTTCGACGGCGAGGGGAAGCCCACGCTTTGGCGCGTCGAGAATAGCTGGGGCAAAGACCACGGCCATGACGGCTATGATCTTATGACCGACGATTGGTTCTCGGAATACGTCTATCAGGTCGTCGTCGACAGGAAATATCTCACCGAGGATGAGCTTGCAGCCTACGACAGCGCCCCCACTCCCCTAGCACCATGGGATCCCATGGGCGCACTTGCGTAACATTATGCCTGCTAGATTCACTTTTTCGCCACAATCCTGATGTTAGTGGTGACAAACTGAATCCGCAACGATTACAATGTGGCCACTCTTTGCACTGCATTGCCGCGACAGTCAACGCGACAAGCTTTTACAGCGCAAACTGATCAGGCCGTGGTGTAGCACCATGGAGCCGGGCCGGCGGGGACGTCGGCAGCAGATGCATCTTTTGGACGCGCCTGCGGGACAGTTGCCGTTCCGCAGGCGCGTTTTGTATTTTTCGAACGCAAGTGCGGGTAGCTAAGAGACACTGTTCCCTACCCAAGGAGTTCGACCCATGTCAGATAACCCCAAAACCAACCCTATGAACGACGAAGACCCGAAGTCTCGCAAGGACAGCCGCATTCCGGATAGGCAAAAAGTAACCCGGCAAGTCGCCACTGTCGGAGTGGGCGGAAATATCTTTCTTGCAGCCTTTAAACTGTTCGCAGGCATTTTCGGTAATTCCACCGCCATGATATCCGACGCCGTCCACTCGCTTTCGGACGTGTTCGCGACCGCTATCGCATTTGTGGGTGTGAGGCTTGCTGAGCGCGACGCCGACAGCGACCACCCTTATGGACACGAACGGTTCGAAAGCGTTGCATCCCTTGCCTTGGGTCTGATTCTTTTGTTCACGGGCTTGGCAATCGGATACTCTAGTTTGGAGAGCATTGCGACCGGGTCGTATCTCGATACCGCCACGCCGAGCCTCATTGCTCTCATCGCAGCAATTGTATCTATCGTCGCAAAGGAAGGGATGTTCTGGTATACCCGCCATTGGGCGCGCGCCATAAACTCGAGTGCATTCATGGCCGACGCATGGCACCATCGCTCTGACGCGCTCTCCTCTGTTGGCGCGCTTGCTGGTATCGGAGCCTCGATGCTCGGATTTCACGCAGGCGACGCAATTGCCAGCTTGGTCATCTGCGTCATCATACTGAAGGTCGCATTCGATGTCTTAAAGGAATCGCTTAGTAGCCTAACTGATACCGCTTGCGATTCAGCATTCGAACATGAGCTCGGAGATGTTATCAGCAATACACCGGGTGTTATCCGAATCGACGATTTACGCACACGCAAGTTTGGAAACAAGGTATACGTTGACGCAGAAATCGCCGTTGATGGCTCGCAAACTCTTATTCAAGCTCATGAAATCGCTGAAGCCGCTCACGATGCCGTTGAGTTTCATTTTGACAATGTGAAGCATATTATGATTCACGAGAACCCCGCATAGAGCCCCGATATGCGCCTCGATAGAATCAAGCAATTGAGCCTTTAAGATAAGGCCGCCACATCTCTCGTGGCGGCCTTATCCATCTTGAAACTTATATCTTACGATTCGATTAATCACGATTCATACTATGCGTCGCATAAGTTGGATCGTCTTCCCAAAGTCGAAGCTCCCCCTCTGCCCTTGTTTTTGCAAGATCGATAATTCTCTGATTGGACGATCCTTTAAACCTGAGAGTAATGTCATGCTTATCTCGCTCAAATGGGCCATCCACCAAAATATCAACGAGAGACAAAATCTCCTGGGTTTCCTTGCAACTGCATCGAGATCGAGAGTCAAGCAAGTTCTCATAAAGCTCGCCTGTATAGCACCAGATGGTTTTTTCAGGAAAGCGGCTTCTCACCCTCTGGAGAAACGGCAGCAGACCCGTTTGGTTCTCCGGCTCCATTGGCTCACCGCCAAGAAGCGTCAAACCATCAACGTAAGAAGCGCTTAGACTCTCGAGGATTTCATCTTCGATCTCACGAGTGAATGGTTTCCCTGCTGAGAAATCCCACGCTTCTGCGTTAAAGCAACCAGGGCAGCCTCGCCGGCATCCTGACACGAACAGCGTCGTGCGAACACCCTCGCCATTAGCAATGTCGAAATATTTGATTGTGGAGTAATTCATCATTTCACCTCTTCCCTTTTACCTTTGAATTATCTCATTGTTTCACTTCCCTGCTTCCACAATTTCTACGTCTCCGTCAACGGGGGTATCTATATCATTTCCAATGCAATCCATTTTCTTCCCTCCTTATGACAGGATTTCATCTTCCATTGACTCCTGTCATCTCGCGTCGATAGCCAAATGCATAAACGTTTACTGTGCAGCGACTGCACAGGGCCACGACGAGCAACCTTTAATCCTATTTCAGAAGGCACGTTCCCCTGCTGTGCAGCGACTGCACAGTACTATGTTGATCACTCGTCTTTCAATCTCATAAAAGGGAATTACTGCAACTGTGCAGTCACTGCACAGTTGCAGTAAAGCGTAGAACCGTAAAACGCGGACATCTAAAATTATCAATAAACGAAAAGATATGTATTATCTTGCAAGATAAGAAAATAGCGAGTAAATACGCTTGTCGAATAAAAATGATGCGTATAGAATGAAGCAAACGACAAAGTGTGCAGCGACTGCACAGGGCCAAAATCAAACGAAACAAAAACACAGCAATGATAGGATACGGCATGTCGAAAAATCAGTCGGAAACGAAAGAGGTCAAAATGGCCACCAAAGGTAAGTCGAAAGGCGGAGAAAAGCAACAGCAATCGCTTTCTCTGGGCAGGGAGACCGTAGAAGAACTTGAAAGGGAAGCTGAACGCCGGGGACTTAACAAGTCGCAACTTGCCGATTTGCTCCTTAACGGACAGCTTACACAATCCGCGGAGAAACCGACTATTATTTCGATCATGAGCTACAAAGGCGGCGTTGCAAAAACTACAACATGCACCTGCCTTGCAGTATGCCTATCTGAAATGGGATACAAAGTTCTGGTAATCGATATGGATGGCCAAGGAAACGTAAGCCAGAGTCTCAGAGTATACGACCCACGCTCCGAAGAAGCATGCATCGCGGACGTTCTCTACCAGACAACACCGAACGGACAGAGGAAAAGCCTCCGAGATGTGATGAAACCGACCGATTACAATAACGTATTCTGTGTACCCTCGAATTTCCGATTTGCAGACGCAGATACACGTCTGAAAGCAGAAATCGCAGGAGGCGTCGATACAAGACTATGTTATGCAATCGAGGACCTCGTAGAAGAAATGGCAAAAGAAGGCGATGATCGCTTCGATTACATTATCATCGATTGCGGACCGCGTTTGGATATGACAACTACAAACGCCATCGTGGCACTTGAAGCTGGAAACAATGCTTCACACATTATTATCCCGATCAAAGTAGATGGTTTTGCAATTGCGGGGCTATCTCAGACGATTGATACCATTAATCGAACCGCAAAAGAACGCCGCCGACTCCCGCAGCATTGGAAGATTCTGCAAACGATGATCGAAAGAAAAACCTCTGCCTACAAAGTCGGATGCGAATTGCTTAAGGAAGCAATTCCGAACGCAGAATACTTCAATACCAAGATTGAGAAAAGTACAGTGGTTCCAGAGGCAAGCCTTGCAATGGAACCGTTGATTACCTACGCGCCCGACAGCAAACCTGGAATGCAGTATCGTTTGCTCGCTCAAGAAATCGAGGAAATGAATGCCTAAGAAAAAGCTACAAGCTGCCATAGCTCGAAATGGGGGAGCAGTGGCAAACGTTGTCACAAAGCACGAGAAGCTTTCGGAAGAAGAACTACGAGTCGCTGCATTTAATGCACGAGACAACCAGAATGCGTCGATTACTGACAAAATGGCCAACGATAATCGACGCAATACGCTTTTGAGCGAGATGGGATTTGATTGGTTCGACATCGAAGACATCAAGCCAAACCCGAACAACGCGTACAAGATTACCGAAGAAGACGTAAAAAACCTCGCCGGTCTCATCTACAACAGTAAAGAAGTAGAGCCACTCATTCTGCGCGAAACCGAAGACGGTGTTCAAATCGTCGACGGAGAAAGACGCTGGCGCGCCTGCAAACTTCTGGCAGAAAAGTATGGTGATGCATGGCGTATGGTTCCCGGCCGCTGCCATAAACTTGGGTCCCTCAGTGATGAGCAAGCAGAGTTCATTATGCACTCAAGTAACATGGGACAAAGGAACATCACGCCTTCCGAGAGAGCCCAGGGTTTCAAAGTGCTTGCCGACAAACTCGTCGAGTGGAGAAAGGACGACCCAAGCCTGAAGGGACGCAATACCAAAACGGTGCTCGCAGAGCATTTCGGAGTGTCGGAAAGAACAGCGCAAGTACTGCTAAACATTGCTCGCAATCTGGCAAAAGAGGGTAACGACCTGCTCGATGAGGGGAAGATTACCCAAACTCAAGCTGAAGCAATCTCAAAGCTGCCAGGAGACAAACAGAACTTCGTCATCGAAGCAGTAAAGGGAAACAACTACGACAGTGACGAAATCACAGCGCTTGTACTAGAAGTCAAAGAAAACGACCTTCCTGCCGAAGCAAAACAAAACAGTGACGAGCCGTTACAACATAAGTTAAAAACCTCATCTAACTCGCAATACAGAAAACCAAAGGATATCAACGGATACCTAAAGACAGCTAAAAATGCACTTAAAAGAGCAGATAAAGTCTCTGGCGAAGCAGACTACAAACTGATTGGAGAGATCAAGATGCTTCTAAGAGAGATAGAGCAGCAACAGGAAGCTCTTGATAAATCGAGATAATCACACCACCCAACGCGAGTCAAGATCGTAAAGAGGTGTAAAGTGAACTACAGATAAACACGTATGACAAAAAATTGCATAGTTGTTGAGAATCTTGTTAAACTTGTTTTCATGTTGTTTGTTAAAAGAGCCTGCCTTCTTTCGGTTGTGGGTGTTCTGTAAGTCATGATTAGGCCAGGTAGCGCTGCTGCTCGGCCTACTGAATGCGAATGCGCGGTTGGTTGTCAATCGCATCTGCAACAGCTTTTCATTTTGTAGATGCGATTGACCGATGCTGCATAAAACAATTCCTCTACGTTGTTGCATAACAAAAGGAACTGCTATTTGCAGCTTCGGAAGTGAACTGAAGTGCTGTCGTCTTGCTTGCGAAAGAACGCTCGCAACAGTTCTTAATGAGCAACCAACCCTTTGCGCGATTTCGTTTTGAGTGAAATCGCCGCTTCGATAAAGATTGGAAATTTTCTTGTCTCTTAAGGCCCGGCGCGACGCAGTGGCCTCCTTCGCCTTCTCCCGAATGATTGAACGAGTTGACGTGTGGAATCGGATCTTTATCTTCTCTTGCTCGGTTAGTGCGAGCATCTCCACTATTCTTTTTGCGCTCAATACATAATACCCACGTTGACCCCGTACATTCACAACTCGATCGACTGAGCGAACAACACTATCGAGCTCAGCTTGCGAAAGAGGCTGCGTGAAACGAGAGTTGAATGAGCAAAGCTGGCGAGAAGCATCGTTCGGCCCGACAAGTTGAACGGCAGTGTTGTAGAAAACAAAGCACATGAGCTCACGCGAGCCTTCGCAGTCGAAATTGCGAAGAGCTTGCAGGGAAATCACATTAGCTAAACGAGACCGCAGGAGCGGACTGTCGTCACCGCGTTTCTTCGAGAATAGTGCGTTTGGCGAATGCCCCATCTCGGGCGAGACGACATGCTTCGCAAATCCACCAAGCCTCACGTTAAGATCGCTCAGATCGTAGTAAGAGTCGCTTGACAACAAAAGGCGAGCATAGCGCTGGGCAGCAGGATTGTAACTCCCCGGCACACGCGAGACACGAGTGAAGTCGAACACCTTCTCGTCAACGTCAATGCAATCGATCGGTTCCATGAGGTGGGAGAGGGCTCTTGATAGTTTTTGCTGAACTAGTTGAAATAAACTGAGCGCCTTCTCGTTGACAGGACCGTTAGCAGAGCATCGATAGGGGATGGAGCGGTTCAAAACATAGTAAAGGTGCAGACCGCGGCCGGAATCGATGGTGAGCGTTGGACGAGGAAACTTCTCAATCCGTACAGCCTCGCTGATGATTTCAAGTGCATTAGAAATCGCGTTGTCGGTTTGCGAGCGAGACGATCCGTGGCAATCAAGATCGAAGAAAAGAGCGTTGATCTGCCTGAGCGAATCGAGGCGACGTCTATCTCCGGAAAAACCGTTCACGGAAACATAGAGCGACCCATTGCTCGGCGCGCCGATGAAAGAAAGGTGCGAGTGCTTGTGCATTGACTCACGCCAAGTGCCGTCAATGCAGGTAGCAAGGGCATAAGAGCTGTTGCGGTCGTCGTGGAAGAGGGCACGGAAAAACGTGTCCCTCTCATCGAGATCACAATGCGAAGAGTCGTTATGTGAAAACCCTACCGACACAATGCACCTAACCAACGGTCGAAACAATGCCCCAACCGTTAGACGAGCGAACAATTCCTTATGTCGATATGGAAAAGTGACGAAGAACACGCGCGTATTGCACGTATATCGTCTAAGTGATAAAATACTCATTGCGACGTGAGTGATTTCGGTCACTTATCAAATCCCCCTCAGTTGGCGCTGAGGGGGATTTCTTTTTCTTATCGACCGAATGCTTTCGCATCCAACTTACAGCGAGAGATTATAACAAGAAACATAGAAAAGTCCACCGTTATTTGTTAGCGAAGACGGGGAAACGCCTGATGCAGAGTCGCTATCAGCAAACATAACAAGAATCAACGCGTAAAGCAATGAAAAGAAATAATGGGCCTGACTAGCAGGAAGCGATAAAAGAAAAAGAATTTGATGAGGGAAAACTGGGTAAAAGAACGCTAAGACGTTGTTGCTCAACAAAAATGAGCGGAGATCAGGTTGAGAGAATCGAACTAAGTCTAGAGATTCAGGGTTGTAAGAGGTTCTCCACAATTCCTTCACATATCAAATCATGGCAGCGGACGGTAAGGTAAAGGACCGCAGGGGGCATTCGAGGTACAATAGATCGAGTTCGAGAAAGCTGCCAGGAAAGGAAACCAATGGCTGCCTACGATTTTGAGGGCCATATAACCGACATCCCCGACTATCCGGAAAAGGGAGTGGTGTTCAAGGACATCACGACGCTGTTGAAAGAGCCCGAAGGGTTCCATGCCGCAATAGATGCGATCGCTGACCATTTCAAGGACGCGGGAGTTACGAAAGTAGTCGGCGCTGAGGCGCGAGGGTTCCTCATCGGGGCGCCGGTTGCGTACCGCCTTGGCGCCGGATTCGTGCCTGCGCGCAAGCCGGGCAAGCTGCCTCGTGAGGTCCGAACGGAAAGCTATGAGTTGGAGTACGGCACCGATGAGCTCCAGATGCACGTGGATGCCCTCGACGAGGACGACGTGGTGTTGATCATCGACGATTTGGTGGCTACCGGCGGCACGGCAGTCGCGCAAGCGAAGCTTGTCTCGCAATACGGTTGCAAGCTGGCGGGGATGGGCTTTCTTATGGAGTTGGAATTCCTTCATCCGCGCGAGGCTATCGCGAAAGAGACCGATGTGGACGTGTTCGCGCTTGTGCAGGTGAAGTAGAGAAGGGTCTTCCTCACGGTGAGCCGGGTCTTCTTATAAGATTAAGTTCAATAGGGTGCAAAAAGATAAGGCCTCGTCGAGAGGCCTTATTCATGGGTTAGAAATGATGAGGATCCTGTACTCCTTTACGAAAGCGTGGAGTCGACCGCCCTCATGACGGCTCCGCGCATCCCCGCATTTTCGAGCGCAGCGACGCCTTTGATCGTCGTGCCGCCGGGGCTGCAGACAGCGTCCTTCATGGCGCCGGGGTGCGTGCCCGTGGCGAGATGAAGCTCTGCCGTGCCGGCCATCATCTGAGCGGCGAGTCGATAAGCGGTCTGGCGCGGAAGGCCGTTCTTCACGCCGCCGTCAGCGAGTGCCTCAAGGAACATGGCAGCGAAAGCAGGGCCGCAGCCGGCAAGCGCGCTCGCGACGGAGAGCAGATGCCCGGGAAGCACCTCGATAAGCGCGATGGGGGAGAAGAGCCCGACGAAGGTTTCCCATTCATCAACGTCGAGCGTATGCTGTTCTTCGCAGGAGATGACTCCCTTGCCGATGGCGATCGGTGTGTTGGGAATCGTGGAGAGATGTCGCGACCCCTCGCCGAGCAGGTCCTCGTAGAAGTCGAACAAAAGGCCGGCGGCGACGGAGATGACCGCCTTCTCGCGAAGGGCCTCGCAAACAGGGGAGAGGACCTCGCCGACAAGGTAGGGCTTCACCGAGATAACGACAAGGTCGCAGTTTTCGACCACTTCAGCAGGCGATTTGAAAGCGCGAATACCAAGGGGCTCGCAACGCTCCTTGAGCGAATCGAAATGTGCGGCGCATGCGCAGATGCGGGACCCTTCTATCCCAGCGCACTCGATAAGCCCCTTGGCCATGGCGCTTGCCATGTTTCCGAAACCGATGAATCCGATTCGTGCCGATTGAGCGTCCATGATGCCCCTTTCAACGGGAAAGCTGAGTTTTCGCCATTGTAGCGCAGCTTGTTGGATGAGCGATTCGCGCGATATTCGAAGCAGACGAAAGCGTCAAAATAGTGCGGCATGGCGTGAAGGAACGCATCGAATGAGATGATCTTGGCTAAACGGGCGTACTCGGATTCGGAACCGTACGAGCCAGGGCGGATAGACCACTGTGCGAATAGAGAGCGCTCTCGCGGTGGGAAATAGAAAGGAGCCTCATGAGAGGCTCCTTCTCGTTTCAATTGCTTTTCCCACGTGCGCTTTTCCTTCGCGCGACAGTACTTCGCATTTCCGTGCGCACCATGACCGCATGCGAATCTGTTGTAGAGCGGCTTCTTCGCGAGTGTTGCTTCGTCAGACGACTGGTGCCAGACAGGCCCTGTCTTCGATGCACGCTTCTTTTTTGACATCCCCTCACCTCCTCCGTAGTTTGTGTTTCGGGCGAGCCTCATTATATCGCGTGCAATTGAGCTGAGAGAATGCAATTGCAGGCTTGAGAGGTATGTTGACGCACCACGGCTCATTTGGAAGATAGTGTGGGATGAAAGTGTGGTGTAGTGGTGACTTTTCGAGGGTTGCGAACGATTGGCGGCGACGTGGCGCTGCAAATAATGAAAGTGCGAGGGTCGTATCCCACCGTATGCCCAGGTCGCTGGTTTCAATTGTTGAGAGATTTCATCATGCCGAGAAATCGAATCGTTCACAACCCCCGAAAAGTCACCAAAAACGTCCCAAGAACCGTCTCGATCACAGTTTGCGGATAAACACATTGCCTTAATAGGACAATGGAGTCGACAGGGCCTACTCAAGGCGACGAAAATCACTTGGCCTAACGACTTCAGACCAAAGCGCAAATTGCTTATGCCAGATAGCGGTACGTCTCGCCTCGAAATCAGCTTGCGCCTCGCCCGCTTTTCGGGAGGGGTCATCTCGCTTGCCGAGAGCGCGTCGGATACGAATGGCAGTCTGCTGGTACTGATTGAAATCGTGCACTTGCGGCGAAGCAAGGGAGAAGTGAGTGAAGTTCGGAAGCGCGGCAAATTCATTCCTCCGCTCGATGTCGCGTACGATATCGACTTGACCTGCATGGAAGGATGAGCTGTCGTAATCTATGGCGACGCGTCGGACGATGCCGTCGCGCCCTTTTGCCTCGATAAGGATATCGGGCCTGCGCGTAATGAAACGGGAGTCACCTTGCGTGTTCTTGTTGGTGCGTATCTTAATGGTGGGATTCATCGTCACGTTGCCAAGGTTGAACCCTCCATGGCGAAGCGGCATTCCGAGAGAAAGAGCGAGTCCGGACTCCATGGGCGAGAACGAGTTGTCACGCACGTAGGTGAGGGCACGTCGGGCACGGGCACTGCCTCTGACTGGGCCAATCCTGTCGAGGAAAGTTGCGATTTTTCTCGTTGTGGTAGGGGAGGGGTCGTCCTGCGCTCGGAGAGCGATGCCTCCAGGAGCCCATTCGTCGATTCGGTATGAGGAGCAAAGGGCAAACCCGAAATAGGCAGCTTGCTCTAGCGGATAGGTCGCAGCAAGCTGCAAGAACGTGAATTCGGGTGATGAAAGAAAGAGGCGATTGCCTGGCGGGAGGAAATCGAGGGGAACAGCTGTGCCTGGAGGCAGATTATCTGAGTAAAGATGCGATCTTAAAGCCTCGGAAGATCGACGCCCTGATTCGCAAGAGACGATGACGTTTAGACATTCATCGGAAAGCGAAAGTGAGAGAAGGGCGTCTCTCGCAGATTCGGCGCTTGGCGCAACTGGCGGCAAGCGCCTCATGCGGCATTGGCGCGATGAACCACGCAATGGGTTAGCGTTGCGAAGATACCAATGAAAGGCGGTTATGTGAGATACGACGATATCCATTTGAGGATTGTATCGCAAAAAGAAAAGGCAACTAATAGAGAGGGGACAAAAGATTGCATTGATCGAGAGTTTGTCCTGTATTATCGATTTTCTAATTGAAGTCCGCTTTTACTTGGATTGAGGTTGACGTGGGCGGTTTAGTTCAAGGAGTCTTTGCCCAAAGGGTGCCTGGAAGATAGCCTGCTAATCTTGGTTGAAAATTCTGAACGCAATGGGGGCAAAAGATAGGAAACGATAAGTAAACGTGAGGCGCGGGAGAGGGGGTCCGTGGCAAAAAATTGTGGGTAGTGGTGACTTTTCGGGAGTTGTGAACGACTGAAGGGGAACGTCAAATGCCGAATCAGCATAGCATGAAAGCGAGGTCGGCTATTTTCCCAGGTCTGCATCGTTTGAGGTGAGGGCACGGCAATGCACTGGGTAATCGAATCGTTCACAATCCCCGAAAAATCACCAAAAGCGACTCTATAACTGCCACGCTAGGGGTTTCGCAGTTCCGGTCTTCGCATCAGCCTTGTTGGCAACCTCGAAATGGATGGAATCTCAATTTCGAGGCGCGGCGTCGAGAACCCGCATTGGGCTAACTATCGGGGGTGCGGTGATGATTGCCCCACATTGGACCAGCGGCTCGCCTATATAGAGGATTTTCCTCCCTCGAATTGCGACCTTGTCCTTTGCCCCTCGCTTCGCGGCTGCGGCTTTCTAGCGTTGCGTCATCGACTTCCTCACTTCACGACCAAGGCTCCTCTATAATGGCTACCCAAAAAGAGAAAGGCTCACCTATGAAGTACAAAGTGCGTTTCATCAAGGATTCCGAGCGGTCGGACGTGTCGTTCGTCTTCGAGGAGACCGAGCTCGAGGCCGAAGACGAGGCTGCGGCGCGTGCTGCTTACGAGGCTGCAAAGTCATCTGCCCCAGAAGGCGCTCTGCGCATCGATTTAGTGCGCGGCGAGGGCTACAACTGGGAAAAGGTGGCAGAAGACACTTTGTAGACAGGGGCGCATCCCGCTCTAGCGCGCGATCGGGGGTGTCGTTGCACGCGCCGCTCACCGACGCGATAGGCGCCTAACCGCGCTTTACACGGACTTTACAATTACAAGATGTTTCCCAGACACGTCCTCCCTATTGTGTTTATCGGCCTCGGAGGGACGGGTTGGGCTTGCGCCCTTCGAGCGGCGAGAAAACTCGAAGGGAGAACAAAGACACATGGATCCGGCAACTCTGGTTGTGGTGGTGCTCGTCATCGTCACGGCTCTCACGTTCGACTTCACGAATGGATTTCACGACACCGCCAATGCCATGGCGACCTCCATCGCCACAGGAGCGCTTAAGCCGAAGACCGCCGTCATCGCAGCGGGAACGCTCAATCTTATCGGTGCTTTTTTGTTTACCGAGGTGGCGAAGACCATCTCGGGCGGCATCATCAACGAGCAGCAGGTCACCATCAGCGCGGCCTTCATTTTTGCCGGATTGGTCGGCGCAATCATTTGGAACCTCATCACCTGGCTGGTCGGCCTGCCGTCGAGTTCCTCGCATGCCCTGTTCGGTGGCTTGGTCGGTGCCGTCATCGTGGGTGCAGGCGTTGAAGGCGTGAACTTTGCGGCGGTGCTCACCAAGGTGCTCATCCCCGCGCTCGTAAGCCCGGTGGTGGCGGGGCTTGCGGCGTTCTTTGCGGTGAAGCTCATTTTCTTCGTGGTGCGCAAGATGAGTGAAAGTCAGGTTGAATCGGGCTTCCGTCATGGACAGACGGTGACAGCGTGCCTCGTCGCCCTCTCGCACGGCACCAACGACGCCCAAAAGACGATGGGTATCATCACGCTTACCCTAATTGCCGTGGGCTTCCAGCCGTCGGGCACGGGTCCTGAGCTGTGGGTCGTCGCCATTTGCGGGCTTGCCATCGCGCTCGGCACCTACATGGGCGGCTGGCGCGTCATCCGCACGCTCGGCAAGGGCCTAACCGAGATTTCGACGCCGCAAGGCTTCGCTGCCGAGGCGGCATCTGCTACCACGATTCTCGTCTCCTCGCACATGGGCTTTGCGCTTTCGACCACGCAGGTGTGCTCCGGATCCATCATCGGCACGGGACTCGGCAAGAAAGGCAGCAAGGTGAACTGGGGCGTTGCGGGCAAGATGCTCATCGCATGGATCGTCACCTTCCCGGCCGCCGGCATCGTGGGCGCTCTCGCCTGCGCGCTTGCGAAGACGAGCGTGTGGGGCACCGTTGCGGTTGCGTTCATCGCGTGCGCCGTCGCGTTCATCATCTGGCGCTTGTCCCGTCGCAACCCAATCAATTCCGCAAACGTCAACGAGCGAGCCGATGTGAAGGTCAACGCCAACTCAGGAGCGAAGACCGTCGCCGCAGCTGCTTAGCAAGCGCCTAGCAAGGAGGAACTCGTCACATGCTGACCCAAGAAATCGTTAGTTTTATCACCGTTCTCGTTGTTGCCGTTTGTGTTGCGTGCTCGATTAGCGTACTGTATGCATCGGGGCTGCGCTTGTGGGCGCGCGCCGATGGGGACGTGGGGCGCGAGCTTCGCTTGATGACCCGTCTCGCCTCGGCCGTCTGCTTCGCCGCCTGTGTGGTCATCGTGCTGTTCGCACTGTGGCTTATGATTCCGATGTTCCACTAACTGGAAGAGAAACGGAGGCCTCCTATGGCGAGCATTCTCGTTGGTGTTGATGGGAGCGAGCGCGGTCGTCGCGCACTGGATTGGGCGGTCGCACGTGCCGAGCGCACGGGTGCAAGCTTGATGCTTCTTGCGGTCGTGAATTCCGCTGAGGCGAAAAAGCTTGGCGCCGAGGCAGAGATGGTGCACACAACCGTCGAGGCGGCGCTTCACGAGAAGAAAGAAGTGCTCGCGGTCGAGCATCCCGACGTTGCCGTGGAGGCCAAGATTGTCGATGGCCCCACCGTCGATTCGATCGTGGAGGAAGCTGCCAACCACGACATGGTGGTTTTGGGGTCGCATCACGGGGCGTCTATCACCGAGACGTTTGGTGGCGCGACCGGTCTTCGCGTCTCTGTGCAGGTGAAGATCCCCACGGTCGTCGTGCCGTGCGACTGGGATATGACCTGCGCCGGCAAGTCTGGCGTTGTTGTGGGCGTGGGCCCCGATAACGTGTCGGATGCCGCGGTGGCATTCGGCGTCGGTGAGGCAATCGATTCCGCCCAGCCGCTTGAGCTGGTGAGCGCATGGGGCATCCCGGCTTGGATGTCGCGTCCCGCAGAAGGTATGGGCGGCGGCCTAGAAGAGGTTGGCCGTCAGCGTCAGGCCGAGGTCGATGAGTTCGTCGCGCGCATCACGACCGCGAACCCCGCGCTCGACGTGACGGGCCGCTCGATCGAGGGGCCTTCCCCCACGCGTGTGCTTCTCGATGCATCGAAGGATGCGCAGCTGCTCGTCTTAGGCACGCATTCCCGTGCCGCGCTCGGCCGTGCGCTGTTTGGCTCGGTCACGCATAGCATGCTTTTGAACTTGGCCACGCCGACGGTCGTCGTGCCGAAGGCCTAGGACTTAATACAACGTCCCTGCGCAAGCTAATCTTGCCTTGGCGGGCCCGCAATCGCAGCTCATTGCTGCCGGTTGCGGGCCTTTTTACGTGAAAATGAGCACGTGTAGCGTGCCCGTAACACACGCGTATGCGAAGTGTAGGATAATAAGGCTCGCAACCATACACCACAAGCTGGAAATTACGAGGCTGGCCGCGAGGCCCGGGTGAGATAGAGGGGTTTCTATGATCAAGCTTTACGATGGCGGAGTGTTCCTGCGCGAAGGAACCGAGATCGTTCCCGAGGCGGAAGCGGCGGCGCGCGGCATCTCGAAGACGCCCGACGAGGCGCGGCGGGAGACGATCGCATACTCGATTTTGCAAGCGCACAACACCTCGGGCGATCCGAGCGCGCTGAAGGTCCGCTTCGACGCGATGGCCAGCCACGACATCACGTTCGTCGGCATCATCCAGACTGCGCGCGCATCGGGCATGACGGAATTCCCCCTGCCCTACGTGCTCACCAACTGCCATAACTCGCTGTGCGCCGTGGGCGGCACCATCAACGAGGACGACCACGTCTTCGGCCTTTCTGCTGCGAAAAAGTACGGTGGAATCTTCGTTCCCCCGCATATTGCGGTGATCCATTCGTTCATGCGCGAGAACTTCGCCGGCTGCGGGAAGATGATCTTGGGCTCCGACTCGCATACGCGCTACGGCGCTCTCGGCACGATGGCTATCGGCGAAGGCGGCGGCGAGCTGGCGAAACAGTTGTTGCGCGATACCTACGACGTGGCGTACCCCGGCGTTGTGGCAATATATTTGGAAGGTGCCCCGCGCCCTGGCGTCGGCCCGCACGACGTGGCGCTCGCCATCATTCGCGAGGTGTTCGCAAAGGGATACGTGAAGAACAAGGTGATGGAGTTCGTAGGCCCGGGCATCGCGTCCATGGCGACCGATTTCCGCAACGGCATCGACGTCATGACGACGGAGACGACCTGCCTGTCCTCCATCTGGGAGACGGACGAGGAGACGAAACGGTTTTTTGAAGTTCACGGCCGCCCCGAAGCGTATAAAAAGCTGTCGCCGGAGGATGGCGCGTATTATGACCGCATGATCGAGTTGGACCTCGGCCAGATCGAGCCGATGATCGCTCTGCCATTCCATCCGTCGAACGCGTACACGATCCGTGAATTTCTCGCAAACGCGAAGGAACTTCTCGCGGGCGTGGAGGCCGAGGCAAAGAAGCGCTGGCCGAAGGCCAACGTGCATCTTCTGGACAAAATCCACGACGGCGGCGTCTGGGCTGATCAGGGGATTATTGCGGGCTGTGCGGGCGGTATGTTTGATAATATCGACGAGGCGGCGCAGATCCTGCGCGGCGGATCGGTCGGCGACAGCTATTTCTCGATGAGCGTTTATCCCACGTCCGTCCCGGTGAGCCTTGCGCTCACGCGCATGGGCGTGACGGAGGTACTTCTCGAGACGGGCACAATCATCAAGCCCAGCTTTTGCGGCCCGTGCTTCGGTGCGGGGGACGTGCCTGCCAATAACGGCCTGTCTCTTCGCCACACGACGCGCAACTTCCCGAACCGCGAAGGCTCAAAGCCCAGCGAGGGGCAGTTCGCGGGCGTGTGCCTGATGGACGCGCGCTCCATTGCGGCAACAGCCAGAAACGGCGGACGCATCACCCCGGCGGATGAGTTGGACTATACCCCGGAACGCCATCCGTACCAGTTTGACAAGACGGTTTATGCCCGCCGTGTTTACAACGGCTTTGGCCATCCGCAGCCGGAAACAAAACTCATCATGGGTCCGAACATCACCGACTGGCCCAGAATGTACGAACTGGGCGAACATCTTCTTCTGGAACTTGCTGCTGTCATTCATGACCCCGTGACCACGACGGATGAACTGATTCCGTCCGGCGAAACGTCGTCCTATCGCTCGAATCCGCTGCGGCTGGCGGAGTTCACGCTTTCGCGCCGTGTGCCGGATTATGTGCCGCGCGCGAAGAAAATTGCCGAGGAAGAATCCAAACGGAGATCCGGCTGTGCATCAGAGACGCTGCGCGCTGCGCTGGCGCGCTTCGGCGATGCGGACACACTTCTGAGCGTTACACAGCTTGGCTCCTGTGTCTTTGCCAACAAGCCCGGCGACGGCTCTGCGCGGGAGCAGGCTGCGTCCTGCCAAAAGGTCCTGGGCGGGCTTGCAAATATCTGCTATGAATTTGCCACCAAGCGCTACCGCAGCAACTGCATCAACTGGGGCATGCTGCCGTTCACGCTGGACGAGGGAACACCGTTTGATTACACGCCGGGCGATCTCGTTTTCGTGCCGGACGTGCGGAAGCGGCTGGAGGCAGGCTGCGAGGACTTCCCTGCGGCAGTTCTGCGGCAGAATGGCGAAAAAACGGAGATTTTGCTGCATGTGAAGGGCCTGACGATGGACGAGCAGGAGATTCTGCTTGACGGCTGTCTGATGAATTACTACGCCAAGCGCGGATAAGGAGCCAATATGGAAAAAATTCAAATGAAAACGCCGCTCGTCGAGATGGACGGCGACGAAATGACGCGGGTGCTCTGGCGCATGATCAAGGATGAACTGATCTGCCCGTTTGTTGATCTCAAGACCGAATATTATGACCTCGGCCTGCTGCATCGCAATGAGACGCGTGATCAGGTCACGGCTGACGCTGCGCTGGCGACCAAAAAATACGGCGTGGCCGTCAAATGCGCGACGATCACGCCGAACGCGCAGCGGATGGTCGAATATCCGCAGCTGACCGAGATGTGGAAAAGCCCGAACGGGACCATCCGTTCGATTCTGGACGGCACGGTCTTCCGCGCGCCCATTCTGCTGGACTCCATCAAGCCGGTCGTGCGCACATGGAAAAAGCCCATCACCATTGCCCGCCATGCCTACGGCGATGTGTATAAGTCCGTAAGTTTCGAGACGGACGAGCCCGGCGAATGCACCATGACCTTCAAGGGTGCATCCGGCAAAGAGCAGACCGTTCTTGTCCAGAAAACCGACGGCCCCGCCGTCTTCCAGGGTGAACACAACAAGGAAAGCAGCATCCGCTCGTTTGCGCGGGCCTGCTTCCAATATGCTATTGATACGAAGCAGGATCTTTGGTTCTCCACCAAGGACACCATCGCAAAAGTCTACGACGGCGCGTTCAAGCGCATTTTTGAAGAGGAATATGAAAAGTCCTACAAAGTACAGTTTGAAGCGCTGGGTCTGCGGTATTTCTACACGCTGATCGACGACGCGGTCGCCCGTGTGATCCGGAGCGAGGGCGGCTTCATCTGGGCCTGCAAGAACTATGACGGCGACGTGATGAGCGATATGGTGTCCACGGCCTTCGGCTCGCTTGCCATGATGACCTCCGTCCTCGTTGCACCGGACGGCACGACGGAATACGAGGCTGCGCACGGCACGGTCACGAAGCACTATTACCGCTACCTCAAGGGCGAACAGACCTCGACTAACCCGATGGCGACGATTTTTGCGTGGACGGGCGCGCTGAGAAAGCGCGGACAGCTGGATGGGCTTCCGGCGCTTGCGTCCTTTGCGGACAAGCTTGAGCGGGCCAGCCTTGACACGATCCGCTCCGGCGTCATGACCGGCGACCTCGCCGGACTCGTCGAGGGCGAACGCCCCGTACCGGTTACGAGCGAAGCGTTTTTGAAAGCCATCCGCGCGCGGATGGAGGCATAAGACTGACAAACGAACAAAGCTGCCCCAAAGCCGCCCCTTGCCACGCTCTGCGTGGTAAGGGGAGGCCTATTTGTTTACCGTTTTCGCAACTTTTCTGGAAAAAATAAGCGAATCGTTTTGCCTTTGTTTTCCTGCCTTCGCTTTATTTTCTGTGCGCTCCCTTGGCCGGGTATTGTCTGTTTTGACCAGCTCCTGTTCTGTCGAATTATCTAATTTCGTATATTATTTTTTGTAAAAAGAGCCGATTGACTGTATATATATAATGGTTTTATTGGAACGACCGCCAGATTCCGGCGCTGCTCCTATCAGTTGCTTTTTGCGTATCTTCTCAGGAACAGCGCCTTTTTCGTTATGCGAAAAACGAATCGTTTCGTTTTCCGGATTCCGGATCCGGTGCAGCATCTTAATGGCTCCGCGGGCTTCTTTTGCTGATTCATAAACGGATCATTTCGCCGCGTTTTGACTCGATGGCGTTCCAAACTGCCAATACCAAATTTCAAAATCCAGGAGGAAGAAAAATGAAAAAAACTTTATTCATGTTCTTACGATTGCCCTGATTGCGGCACTCGCGTTCGGCTGTTTGGCTGGCTGCACCGCCGCGCCCAAGACAGAACAGGTGACTCCAGCGACGCCCACCACATCTGCCACGACTGAAACCAGTGCCGATCCTGCCGCTGCGACTGATTTGAGCGGCAAGAAGGTTGCGCTTGTTCTTTTCGGTACGAACTTTGACTATTTCGTTTACATCGGCGCAAGCGCAAAGAAGACTGCCGAAGAGGCCGGGATTCAGCTTGATGTTTTGAATGCGAGCGATTTTGTGGATCTCTCCGAAAAGGTTTCTCAGGTCGGCACCATCAAGTATGATGCCTGCATCGTCATTGGCTTGCCGGCTATCATGGCTGACTATCAGGCACTTGGCGAAGCTGGCATCCCCGTTATCACATATGACTCTATGGTTGACGGCTTTGATTTCAGCGCCCGTGTTGGCAGTGACAACTATGTTCTCGGCACACAGGCTGCTGAAGAGGCAATCAAGTACCTCGAGAGTCTGGATGAGATCAACGGCGAGGTCATCTGCCTGAACTGCCCGGAGGGTGAAACCATGAACAGCCGCGCACGCGGCTTTATGGACACAATCGCTGCCAGATTCCCAGAGCTTACCGTCAACGAACAGAAACTCGGCGCGACCGATTCTACTGCTGAGGGTGCACAGACCTATGTTGATAACCTGCTTGTCGGCAAACCGAAGGGCGCTGTCTGCGTGATCTTTGGTGCGAACGCCGGCATGGCCATGGGCGCAACTGCAGCTTGCAGTATTGCGGGCCGCGATGAGATTGCGCTGTTTGGTATTGATAATGAAGCCGGTCAGCTTCAGGATTTGGAAAACGGCACATATTACAAGGCAACCGTCGCACAACAGCCAGTCAAGATTGGTCAGGAATGTATGCGCGCCGCGATTGCGGCTGTTCAGGGTGAATCCCTTGGTGACATCGGACTGCCCGGAATCGTCGTGACACCTGAAACTGTCGCTGATTTCATCGCACAGCAGGATAAGGAATACGAGGCGCTCGCTCCTTATAAGCCGTAAGATACATCTGTGACGGCTTTCAAAGAAATCTAGTTTTCAGAGGTCGTTCGCCTGCAAAGTGCAGGTGAACGACCTATAAGGAGGAAGTGCGCGTTGAATACGATTCTGGAACTCAAGGACATCAGCAAATCTTTTGGCCCGGTCAAGGTTCTCGACGGCATTGACATGACGATCGAACCGGGCAAAGTCTATGTGCTAGCCGGTGAAAACGGTGCCGGCAAGAGCACGCTCTGCAACATCATCTCCGGTGCGCTGCAGCCCAGCAGCGGCACCGTCATCTTTGGCGGCAGGGAGCACAGCTATGTAAGCATCGACGAGGCCAAGAACCAGATAGGTGTCCGCATGGTGCATCAGGAACTGCAGGTCATCCCCATGATGACTATGATGAGCGCCAAGACCATGCTGTTCACGCTGATGGACGTTGTCAGCAAAAACGGCAACATGCTGCTGAACGTCGGCCCCATGGCGGACGGCACGATCCCCGAAATGCAGAAAAAGCCGCTGCTGGAGCTCGGTGCATGGCTCAAGGTCAACGGCGAAGCTGTCTACGGCACCCGCGCCTCTTTACTTCATAAAAGTTTTGCATGCTGACTAAAAATTTGTTAGGCCTGCTATATTTTTTTGTATTTTTTGCAGAAAGCGTATTTACAATCTCTTCACAAAATGATAGAATAATTTTAGTTTTTAACTGAGATTCCCTGTTTTTTCAATTCCGTTCAACGTTGGAAGAACAGGCTTTCCGCGAACTCGCCAAAACCGCCGCCGGAAAGCGGCGTTTTGCAAAACGGCGGAGCGAATTCCAAGACAGAAAGGATGACTTGCTTGGCAAACGCAATCGAACTGAGAAACATCACCAAGCGCTTCGGACAGGTCGTGGCGAACAAATCGATCAGTCTGGAGCTGCATAAGGGTGAGATCCTGTCCCTGCTGGGCGAAAACGGCAGCGGCAAGACCACGCTTATGAACATGCTCTCCGGCATCTACTATCCGGACGAAGGCCAGATCTTCGTGGATGGGAAGGAAGTGGAGATCCGCTCCCCGAAGGACGCGTTTGATCTGCACATCGGCATGATCCACCAGCACTTCAAGCTTGTCGACGTCTTTACGGCCGCGGAAAATATCGTCCTCGGCCTGCCCGGTGAAAAGGGCAAGATGGACAAGGCCGCCGTCGGCAAGGCCGTACGTGAGATTGCGGACCGCTATGGCTTCGATATCGACCCCAACCAGAAGATCTACGAGATGTCCGTCTCGCAGAAGCAGACGGTCGAGATCGTCAAGGTGCTCTACCGCGGCGCGGACATCCTGATCCTCGACGAGCCGACCGCCGTCCTCACCCCGCAGGAGACGGAAAAGCTCTTCACCGTCATGCGCAACATGAAAAAAGACGGCAAGGCGATCATCATCATCACGCACAAGCTGCATGAGGTGCTCGCCGTGTCTGACCGCGTGGCAGTCCTTCGCAAGGGCGAGTACATCGGCGACACCGATACCGCCACCGCTTCGCAGCAGTCGCTGACCGACATGATGGTCGGCCGAGCCGTTTCCCTGAACATTGACCGTCCGCTGAACGAAAATCAGACCGAGCGCTTGAGAGTCGAGCACTTGACCGTCAAGAACAAGGAAGGCGTCAAGATGCTCGACGACGTGACATTCACCGCCATGGGCGGCGAGATCCTCGGCATCGCGGGCATCGCCGGCTCCGGCCAGAAGGAGCTGCTCGAGGCCATCTCCGGCCTGCAGAAGCTCGAAGAGGGCAGCAAAATTACATACATCGAGCCCGACGGCAGCGAATGTCTGCTCAACGGCATGGATCCGCTCGATATCATCCGCAAGGGCCTGCTTCTCTCCTTCGTCCCGGAGGACCGGTTCGGCATGGGCCTCGTCGGCGGCATGAACATCATCCAGAACATCATGCTCCGCACCTACCGCCGCGGCAAGGGCCCCATCACCGACCGGAAATTCCCGCGCGACCTGTCGCAGAAGATCGTCGACGATCTCGAAGTCGTCACCCCCGATATCGGCCGCACGCCCATCCGGCGTCTGTCCGGCGGCAACGTGCAGAAGGTGCTCGTCGGCCGTGAGATCGCGCAGAACCCGGCCGTCCTCATGACGGCCTACGCCGTCCGCGGTCTGGATATCAACACATCCTACGTCATTTACAACCTGCTGACCGAGCAGAAGATGAAGGGCGTCGCCGTCATCTACGTCGGCGAAGACCTGGACGTGCTGCTCGAGCTGTGCGACCGGATCCTGGTCCTGTGCGGCGGCAAGGTTTCCGGCATTGTCGACGGGCGCAAGACCACGAAGGACGCCGTCGGCCTCATGATGACGAAGATTGGAGGTTAATTGAGTATGCATATCTCCAAACGAGACACAATTTCCCGCGGCAAGGCCTGGACGATCCGCGCCATTGCCATTCTCCTCGCGCTGATCGTCGACGGCATCATCATCTATGCCATCGTCAAGATGAACCCGCTGAAGG
>ERZ857840.1666-NODE-1666-length-24313-cov-4.971102_pt1 | contig 24313 bp, 31 predicted proteins | sample MGYA00519760_ERZ857840 | MGnify/ENA primary metagenome ERZ857840 (study PRJEB31778, sample SAMEA3449371) | human gut metagenome | biome: human gut; feature: human-associated habitat; material: faeces | place: United Kingdom | collected 2010/2012 ... | reverse complement strand
ACCACGTCCGCTATGTCTCTTTCTATATGTCCTATTTCATTTTACAATGAACCAATATTGAAGCAAACGGCGAAAAAAACGCAGGTTTTTATCCCCAGGAACGGATTATACAGGGCTTTAATCCCTGATGTGTAGCGGTTTTGTAACGATTTTTGAAATTTTCGGGTCGGGCGCTTGATTATGCGGCGGCTTACGTATATAATGTGTACTGCGTACAGAAAGCACGGCGCACCGGCGGCAAGTCAAGGCACTTCTTCACGGTCACACACAGATATCCGGCAGGTCCGGAAACAAGGGCATTTTTCATGAACAATAACGAACAAAAAAACAAAGACGAAAACAGCGCAAACGAATTCGACGAATCACTGAAAAAGCTGGATCAGTCGGACATCAAGGAATCCTTCAAGGGAAAGCCCGCCTCCATCATCAACAGTGTTTTCATACTGCGTATGCTGATGCTGGTCGTATGCGCCTCGGTTTTCATGTACTCCGTTTATTCGATTTATCAGAAGGTAGCCGACGGCATACGCACCGAAAAGCTTCTTTCGGGCATTGTTGACGCCGCCAATGTGAAAAGCGCGGTCAGCCGTGTCACAACGATAAAGAACGCGCAGACGACGCTTTCGCTTTACGACGCGCTCGGCTCGAAGGACAGCGACAACAAAACGGAAGAAATAATCGACCAGACAGGCGAATATGACGCGATACGCTTCCGCATACTCGACCTCAAAGCCGAAAACAGCGATATATACGGCTGGATACGCATTACCGGTATGGTTGCGGACACGGTTGAATACCCCGTCGTCAAGGGCAGTGACAACAGTGTTTATCTTTACCGCGATATTTACGGCAACTACACGAAGTCGGGGTCGATTTTTGTCGACGCGGACAACTCACGCGTACATTCCAAAAACTACAACACGATATTTTACGGTCACTGCATGACCAACGGCACAATGTTCCGCCCGATCATGTACTGGTATGAAAATCCCAAGCGCAATGAGCTTGCAAACACGGTGAAAATCGAAATAATCACGCTGGACGGCGTTTATGTGTATGAGCTGTTCTCTTCCTATCGCTCGGAAGGCAGTCATTTTGTCACCACCTCGTTTGCGAACGAGGATGTTTACCTCGAATTCCTCAAAACCATATACGCAAAATCGCAGATCGGCAGGAAAGTAAAGTTCGACGCAAACAGCCGCATCATCACGCTTTCCACCTGTACGAACGTCGCGTCAAAGCCCGACGAAAGATACGTTGTCCACGGTATATTGACACAGGTTATCAAATATTCGTGATTTTTATGACGGGAAGACAACACCCTCACTTCGCGTAGCTCGTTCGTGCGTTTTCTCCCCGTAAACCTCGTTTTCATCGTCGCTTCGCTCCTCTCAAGGTGTCGCTGTGGCGGCGCATGTCCGCCGACGCGACAGTATCTTTCATTTTGACGAAGAGACAACATCCTCACTTCGCGTGGCTCGTTCGAATGTTTTCTCTTCGTGCTACTCTTTCGCTTTCAAGGTACGTTTTAGCGAAGCGAAAACGAATTTATTATAAAAAAGTGCGCGGTACTACTTTAGAGAAAGTGAATTTATTATAAAATAAATGCGGCTTTACTTTAGCAGAAGCGGATTTATTATAAGCACGGCGTTACTTTACGGGGCGGGTGTTGTTTTCACTCGCGCAAGGTGCGAATACCACTTGTCGAAGACAAATATCACTGTAATATTACTCACGTGCAAGCGTGAATATCACTGCGCCGCAAGGCGCCCGAAAGAGGTGCCTGAGGAGAAAACATTCAAGCAGGCGTAGCGCCGTGAGAATGTCGTCCCCGTCAAATCCGAACTTCTTCACTTTTTACTATAACTTATAACTTTTCTCCTCGTGCTGCTCTTTCGTTTTCAAGGTACGTTTTCGCGGGGCGAAAACGAATTGATTGTATGAAAATGCGATTATTGCAGTAAAATTGAATTTGCTGTGGAAACGGAAATGTGTTGTTTCGGGGCGAAAACGAATTGATTATAAAAACAGAATGCGCCGCATTGTGCCGAAAGGCGATAATGCAGCGCATATTTAATTAAGGCATCACCGCGTAATTCCGATGGTGCAATTGCGCAGTCGGATTTTTCGTCGGATGAAACAAGAATTCGCAGGCTGTAGTGGAGCTGCAGACAAGAATTTTTTTGAAATATGACGGATATGACGGATATGACGGAAAAGATGCAAGCGATTGTGCCGTTCGGGATTACGGCGGTGATGCCTTAAAACTTCACACAGGTTCTGCTTTAATGTGCGCCTTGCTTATCATCAGGCTTGGATTTTTCGATTTCCGCGAGGAAGGCTTCGACAAACGGGGCGTTTGGTTCGAATTCTATTGCGTATTCCTTGCCGTTGAAATCGGAAATATATACGTATGAGCCGGAGGGACGGAGGTTTTGATTGAGGTTGATTATCTTGACGGCGGACGCTTTCTTTGCGGGCGTGAACTGCTTTTTCGGAATCAGCGCCTTTGCGGTGGAAACATCAAGAGAGCAGACCGTCGTTTCCTGATTACCGACCTTTTTTACGACGGTAAAGCTGCCGTCGCCGACGGAATAGATCATTTCGGTCATGGTGTAGCGGTAGATTATGAATATCCCGATGGTGACTGCGATGAGCGCCGCAGCCTGCGACGCCCACTTATATGACGTCAGCGTGCTTGCCATATAGCCTGCGCCGAGGAATACGGCGGCACATACGGCTATCATCAGTATAGCCTGTTTTGGGTTGCGTTCGGGTTTGCATTTTATCATAGCTGTGCCTGCCTTTGCATATAATAGGTGTGTGAAAGGGTGATTATTTATGCCACTTAGTGAAAATGAGATCCGTAACATTCTTGCGCTCGACGACGCAAGGCTGAAAAGCGTCATCATGCAGATCTGCGACGCCGTCGGTGCGGACAGACGCAAAGCCGAAAAATTCGCGTCGGATCCGGCGGGGCTGCGTGCAGCCGTTTCGGGGATGAGTGCCGACGAGATAAACCGTCTTCTTGACAAAGCCGGGCGGGAAAAAAGCGAACAGGTGCTGGATGCTCTGAGGGGTAAAAGGTAGCATGGACAGCGGGCTTTCCGAAAAAATCAGCAGCTTCCTTTCCGATCCCGCCGCCGCAGAGAAGGTCGCGGCGGTTGCGAAAACGCTGGGGTTGCAGGCGGGAGGTAATGCCGGAAATATGCCTCAGCCGGTTCAGAGCGAGCAGTCAAGCCCCGCATCGGCTCCGGCAGTGATACCTGCCGACAGCGGCGACGCACGTCGGGCAAGGTTGCTTGCGGCACTGCGTCCCATGCTGCGCGAGGAAAAGCGCGGCAAGCTCGATGCAATGACGCGGGCGATGACGGTTGCGAGTCTGTTTTCGGGCATAAGAAGGGGGCAGAGGTCATGACGACATACAGCAGCAGCTTTGAAACGTCTCCCAAACGGAGCTTCAGTGAGGAATACGAGTCCCAGTTCATGCGGCGTACTCCCGAAGCGCCTGCCGCTCCGCCGCCGCCTCCGCCATCAGAACAGCAGCCGGCTCCGCCTCCGGTCAGGGAGAGTGCCATATTTTCAAAGGCGGCAGAGGTTTTCAGAGGTCTGGAGCTTGACGATCTGCTTATTATTGCGATAGGCATTCTGCTTTTGCTTGACAGCGACGAAAACATGGATACCGTTCTGATATTTGTTGCGGCGATGCTGTTTTTCTGAGTCAGGTGCGGTTTTTTGAGGATTTGTATATCAGGAAATCAACGAATTCCGCGACTGTTTTCCTGTCCTTTGCCGACAGCGAGCGATAGGCGGCGACGATGCCGTCCTGTCCCGCTGTCGGTTCTTTTACGATGAAATTGGTTTCGCTTTTGCCGATACCGGCAGCGAACATGAAGTCTTCAAGATCGATATCGCCGAAGCTGTGGTCGGCGATTTTTTTTATGAGCTTGGGGCGGGGCGGGTTTTCCTGTGTTGCCTGCGCGAGCTTGCGCATCTGAACGTAGCTTATATCACAGTCGAACGAGAATTGTCTCCATGAGCGCTCGCCCTTCGCGTGCTCAAGGAGGATCGCAAATATTTTTTTGTTGAACATTTTTTGAATTTTACTGTTTGTAAAGAACCTTTTCCATTTCGGGGAGAGCGATATCGTTGTTGTCGCTCATGATGTAGTATACCCATTTACCGTCGGTCTTTACGACGAGGGATGAAACGATTTTTGTGTCTATATCGGGATAATTGACTGCGTTTTCAAGCAGTTCCTTCTGGCGGTTTTCGATGTATTCCTTCATTTTCTCCGCGTTTTCGGGAGTCGTCATGCGGAAAACGCCGAGCTCCGTTCCGTAGCTGTCATATGCATAGAAGACGGCATAAGCTTCCATCATGTCAAGCGTGGGGGCGTCGAGAAGTATGCCGTATTTGCCCGAAAGAAGGTCATCGTCGAGATAATCGATATCGTTATCGGATTCCGAGAAGAAGAACAGACCGCGGTCAGTCATGCCGAGTGCCGAAAGCACGGCGTTTACCGCATTTTTCGGGCTGGCGCTCTGGTCAAGCTCTTTTTTCGAGCAGGAGAAAAGGCAGAGCAGGGTTGTCATGGCAAGCAGAGCAGTGATGATTTTTTTCATTTTGTTTCCTCCGGTTTGTCAAAGTGCATCAGCGCGGTGCCGATTACGGTTGCGTATTGCGATTTTTCGGGAATCATGAAGCGGACGCCGAACATTTTGCTCATGGAATCGAATTTTTCTTTACACTGGTTGAGGTTCGACAGATTGCCGATCAGCACGATGTCCTTTATCCTCTTGCTGCGGGCGGTGAAAACGCCCATCATTCCTATTGTTTCAAGTATAAGGTTGATTATTCCGAGAGCGATATCGGCAGAGGTCGCAATATCGCTGAGTTTGCCGAAATTCGCCGCCGTCGCTTCGGACGACAGGGTCGGGATGATGTTCTTTTTTGTGATGTCGGAGATCGTCAGGTCTACGTTTTCAAGGTTGCCGTCTGCGGCAAGCTCTTCGATCTGTCTCACATTCTCCATGCGGAGCGCCTTTTTCGAAAGACCGATGAGTGTACCGCCGCCGACGCCCGTACCGCCGAGATATTCGGGTTCGGTGCCGCTTTTTGCGTATACGAGCGCGGTACCCGTTCCCATGCTGACTATCACCGCTTCGCTGAGCTTTGAGAGATACAGTCCGCCTCTGCCGACTGCGGTGAATTCGTCAACGTGAAGTGTGGGCACGCCGAAAATATTGTCGCCGATATATGTCGAGCCGACACCTGTCAGCATCACGCGCTTTATGTCCTTGATATCAACTCCGTTTTCGGAGGTGAATTTGCCGAATGCGCCGTAAACCGACGCCACCGGATCGGTCGCCTTGACTGTCACCGGTTTCAGCAGAGTACGTTTGTTGTCGGATATATCAAAGCCGACGATCTTGGTCGTACTGCCGCCTACATCTATGCCTACTACGGCTTTCATGTTGATGTCCTCGCTGTGGTTCAAAATTCTATACCACTATATTTTACAACAGATCGTCTGCTTTGTCAATGTGTTTTGTGTAAAAACGGCTTGAGGCTGAAAAATGCAGGATAAAAATGCGCGATTATGCCGGACGGAGGTGCTGAGATGAGCGGAGCTGCGGACGGGGTAAGGTTATATTGTATATAAAAAACCGTGCGGTACAAGGCTTGTCTGCACTTATACCGCACGGGATTTTTCGGGGACGGGATAAAACACATTGCCCGCACCGTTTTTTGCGTTTTGCTTTTATGTATCGAGGGCGAGCAGGCTCATGCTCTTGGCATCGAGCTTTTTAATGTCGGGGATTTCGTAGCGGTTATCGTCGGAATCGCGGATCAGCGCTCTGCCGTCATATAACAGCTTTATGTCACGGTAGATGTTGCGTATGTCAAAGCTGCGTACGCCGCGGTCGGTCATTACCGTCCATTTCAGTATGCCGTATTTTTCCTGGCGTTCAAGAATCGCGGAGATCTTGGGGATGAGATAGTATTCGTCAAGGCTGTCCTCAATCGCCTTTCTTGAATCGGGCATGAGATTTTCGATATCGCGGATTATCGCTTTTTCGTGTCCGTCGGCATCGACAAGGGAGATATAACGCGTCAGACCGCTGCGCGGGAAAAGGCGCTTCGGTTCAAGTGCCTTCCATGATGTGCCGTCGATAAGCTCAACGTCAACGAGGTTGAAATCGGCTTTTGTTATACGTGCTTCGTCGGAGTTGATATAAAACCTTGGCATGGCGTGTTCTCCTTATTCGAATTTTTCGGCTGCTTTGTTCTTTTCGACTTCCTCGGACATGGACTGGATCTTTATGAGGCGATAGAACTTGCCCTTCAGCGCCATAAGCTCGTCATGGCTGCCGCATTCGATTATTTTGCCGTTATCGACGACGATTATCTTGTTCGCTTTTCTCAGAGTGGAGAGACGGTGCGCTATCATGAGCGTCGTTCTTCCGCTTATCAGGCGTTCGATTGCGGTCTGGATCTGGTTTTCGGTTTCACTGTCAACGGCAGCGGTCGCTTCGTCGAACACGAGTATCGAAGGATTCATGAGTACGGCGCGGGCGATTGAAATACGCTGCTTTTCGCCGCCCGAAAGTCCCACACCGCGTTCGCCGAGTATCGAATCGTAGCCGTCGGGCTGGTTTATTATGAATTCATGTGCGTTTGCGATATCGGCGGCGTGGATGACCTCTTCGATATGCGCGTTCGGCACGCCGTAGGCGATATTGTTGAAGATGGTGTCCGAGAACATCATCGGTTCCTGCTGAACATAGCCGATGCGGCTGCGGTAATATTGCAGGTCGATATCGCGGATATTGATGTCGTCAAGGAGAATTTCGCCCTCGTAGTTATCATAGAAGCGCAGGAACAGGTTTATGAGCGTCGATTTGCCGGAGCCTGTCGTGCCGACGATGCCGACGATGTCGCCGGGTTCTATCGTCACATTGATATCAGAGAGGGTCTTTTTTGTCTTGTCGAACGAGAAGTTGACATGGCGGAATTCGATCTTGCCCCTGATGCTTTCGGGCTTCAGCTGTTTTCCGAGGTCGGGTTCGGGTTCGGCGTCGATTATATCAAGAAGTCTTTCGGTTGAGGAAAGCGCGTTCTGGTAGGAGTCGGAGAGGTTTGCAAAAAAGTTGACCGGACCGTAGAACATCGAGGTGTATGAAATGAAGGAGACGAGCAGACCGGAGGTTATGCTGCCGGCAATGACCCAGCCGCCGCCCACGCCCCATATCAAAAGCGAGCCGCAGGTTATCACGAAGCTGACAGCGGAAGGGAAGGCGCTTGTTATACGTGCGGAGGCGGTATCAACCTTGCACCATTCGTCGTTGTAGGCTTCGAACTTGTCAACGGCGCGTTTTTCGCCCGCGAAGGACTTGATGACCTTGATGCAGGGGATGGTGTCGGTGAGTACGGAGCTTACAGCCGACCAGCGACGCCAGATGCGGCGGTAATATGGCCATATCTTCCTGCCGAACTTCTTCGAGCCGATTACAACGAGCGGAACGGGGATGAGCGACAGCAGTGTCAGCCGCCAGTCCATTGCCGCCATGATTATGACGATGCCGATGAGGAGGAAAAACTGGACGACTACCTCCTGCGATATGCGGAGCATGAATGACTGGAGGTTTGCGGTGTCGCCCGAAATACGGTTTATGACAGAACCGGTCGAGGTTTTGTCGTAAAACGACATGGGCAGCTTCTGCGCCTTGGCGTATACGTCGTTACGCAAATCCTTCACTATGCGGTCGCCGGCAACACGGAGAAGATAGCCGCGGAAGCCGCCGACGGTGTAGATAATAATATAGGAACAAAACAGAGCAGCCACGATGAGTCCCAGCTTTTCGCCGCTCTTTTCGGGAAGTACGGTGTCGATGAGCGTTCCCGTCAGGTACGGCGGGAGGAGGGAAAGGGCTGTCGTGAGCGCCGACATGAGCATGCTGATTACGAGCAGCTTTTTCTGCGGCTTCACATATTTTATGAGTTTGGAAACGATTTTCTTTTTCGATTGGCAGTGGATGCACTCCGCACCCGGACGTATCAGCGTTCTGCCGCATTTGGGGCATATGCTGAGCTTTTTGTCATACGTCGCTTTGACGATCTCAAGCTGTTCCGCAACGTTTTCGCCCTTGCCCACCGTTTCGATGAACAGCACGGCGGCGTCGCACAGGGCGCTCACGGCATAGGAATAACGGAACACACGAACGGGACGCTTTTCGTTTTTCGGAAGCACCGAAAGGCGGGCGTTGCCGTACATACGCTTTACGACGGGGCTTTCGATTTCGTCATGGCGGTAGGTGAGCACATGATTTTCAAACGAAAGGTCATAGGAATAAAACCGCTCAGCCGACACGAGCAGTGCCGTTTCGCAGTATTTTCCGTCAATGGACAGGTCGCCGACGATGGCGAAAAGGATCTTTTCATCCTTCGGGGCAACGGCGGAAACCGCATTTCGTATCTCTTCGGAAAGCGGTTTGTTGGTCAGACAGTTTTCTGTGTTCATAAAATTACCTCCGGCAGTGCGGACGTCGGGGATCGGATGTTGTTGATTTTGATATCGTTTAGGGAAAGATACCATAAAAAATCGGCGGTGTCAACCCTTTTTCGGGAAAACACCGCCGTGTGCGGAGTCAAAATTTTATAATTTGATTTTAATAATTCTGTTCAAAATTGTTGAAACGACAAGACCGAACGCAGCCTGAAGCAGGTTGCCGGGGATTTCGGTGGCTGCAACCGCGGCATTGCCGTGCAGGAATATTGCGGCAAAGAGGAAATAACCGACGACCATTATGGTCTCGCCGCATATGCCGGCGACGACGGGAGCGAAAATACCCTTTATTTTGGTTTTGGAAAGTGCGGTGAATATGAGGGAGGAGGCAACCGCCATGAGTGATTTGATTATCAGTGTCGCGACGGCGTAAACGGGGTAGCCGGAGAATATATCGGCAAACATCGAACCGATGCCTGCTGCCGCGCCGCCGTATACGGGACCGAGGAGGTATGCCGAAAACAGCACCACCGCGTCGCCCATGTTGACGTATCCGTTTGCGGAGAGGGGGATTTGTATCAGCATTGTCGCGACGCAGGTCATTGCGGCAAGCATTGACGCCACAACGAGCTTTTTTGCCGAAAAGGTTAAGGATGAGGGTTTCATGATACCATTCCTTTGCTTGGTATTGTTTTGTGATAATTATATGATTTTTGCGATTGTTAAGCAATGGTTAAGTTTCTCAAAAATGCGGAGCTTCTATTGACTTGTGGCTTTCAATGTGTATAATTATGAATAAGCAATACTCATTCTAATTCTGTTTGGACGGTGTTTCCACATGACAATTGACCAGAAAACCCTTGCCTGCGTCAACCTCTTCGGTGTGTTCGGCGCGATACCCGAGCTTTGCCGGCTGTCGGACGAGGCAAAGGAGCTTGTAAAGGGCAAAAACGCCTCGATAGGCTTCGATATTAAAAATACCGCCTCGGCAACTCTCAGCTTCGCAAACGGCGCCTGTACTCTAACCGAAGGGCTTGACGGCGCCGATATACTGCTCCCGTTTTCCACTCCCGAAAAATTCAACCGTATGATCGACGGCAAGTATACGCCCATTCCGCGTAAGGGCTTCACGAAGATTTCGTTCCTCACGGGCGCTTTCATGAAACTGACCGATGTGCTGACGAAGTATCTTCGTCCGGATCCGAAGGCACTGGAAGACCCCGAGTTTTTCCGCATAAGCACTCTTCTTACTCTCCACGTCATTTGCGGAGCGATCTGCGCCATAGGCAACAACGATAAAGTGGGCAGAGCGAGCGCAAGCTATATCGTGGACGGCGTTGTGCGGCTGTCGATTGCAGGCAGCGAGGCTGTCGGCGTTTCGGCAAAAAATCACATTCTTACTCCCGTACACTCCGACCCTGCGGAATTCATGAGCTGTATGGAATTCTGCGACCTTGCGCTGGCGCATGACCTTTTTGACGGCAAGGTAAACGCCGTTGTCTGCGTCGGTCAGGGCAAGGTGCGCATCAGCGGCATGATCTCGCAGGTGGACAATGTCAACCGCATTCTTGACAGAGTCGCGCTGTATCTCGCTTAGGAGGACTATCACAATGGCACATCAGATATACACACACGAAAAGAGCCGTGAGCTGTTTGCAAAGGCTGCGGCTGTTATACCTTCGGGCGTTTACGGCCATCTCGGTCCCGCCGAGGGCTGTTTTATCCCCGTAGAGGCGTTCCCGCTGTTCGGCGATCGCGCAAAGGGAAGCTATTTCTGGGACGTTGACGGCAACAGATATATTGACTATATGTGCGCCTACGGTCCGAACATACTGGGCTACGGCGACCCCGATGTCGATGAGGCGGCGGCAAAGCAGCGCGAAAAGGGCGACTGCACGACCTCGCCTTCACCGGTAATGATCGATTTTGCGGATCTGCTGGTCGATACCGTCAAGTGCGCCGACTGGGCGTTCTTCGCAAAAAACGGAAATGACGTGACAAGCACGGCGATCATGTGCGCACGCGCCTATACCCACCGCAAGAAAATAATCTTCTTCAGGGGCTATTATCACGGTATCTCGCCGTGGTGCCAGAAAATCGACTATTCGGGCATCATCGAAGAGGATGTAATGCACAACATCTACCTTGACTGGAACGATATCGACGGGGTACGCGAAGCCTTTGAAAAATACAAGGGAGAAATTGCGGCGGTCATAAGCCAGCCGTATATGCACGGCAATTTCTTTGACAACATCATGCCTGCCGACGGCTTCTGGCAGGAGGTACGCAGGCTGTGTACCGAAAACGGCACCGTTCTCATCGTGGATGACGTGCGCGCCGGATGGCGTATTGACCTCAGGGGAAGCGACCATTATTTCGGCTTTGAAGCCGACCTTATCTGCTTCTGCAAGGCAATCGCCAACGGGTACAACGTTTCGGCACTCTGCGGCAAGGATTTTCTGAAAAATACGATGTCGGGTATGTCGGTCACGGGCAGCTACTGGCTTTCAGCCGTACCGTTTGCCGCAGGCATCGCATGTATCGAAAAGATGAAACGGCTCAATCTGCCGAAGCTGCTGAACGAAAAAGGCAAAAAGCTTACCGACGGGCTTGTCGCAACCGCGAAAAAACACGGCTATGACCTGCACGCCAGCGGCGTTCCCTCTCTGTTCTACCTGCGTATAGCCGACGACCCCAGCCTCACCCTGCACCAGCGCTGGATTGCGGAGTGCGTGAAGCGCGGCGTGTTCTTCACGAACCACCACAACCATTTTATGAGCTACACGATAACCGACGACGACATAGCCGAGACGATACAGATCGCGGACGAGGCGTTTGCGGCGCTCTGAGGCAACACCGACAGAATTACGCGGTGACGCCTTGACTTTTTGCATTGCAGGGTATATAATCGGAAAACGTAAAATATATTTATCACAAGGAAGGATCAATGATGAAGCTCATTCTCGCAGTAGTACCCAACGATGACAGCATCAAAGCGACATCAGCACTTACCAAGGAGGGATTTATCGTCACACGGCTTGCTACGACCGGCGGTTTTCTCATGGTGGGCAATACAACTCTGCTTATCGGCACGGACGACAGCAGGATCCCGCTTGTCAAGGATATTCTGAAAAAATACTGCTCCGAACGCAAGCAGGTCAACGATTCGACCTCTTCATACGGCAGAGGCATGAAAAAGGACAGCGTCGCCGAGGAAACGACCGTCGGCGGTGCGACTATGTTCGTCCTCAACGTCGAGGAATACGATAAAATCTGATTTACTTCTGCCGGTGCTTTTTCGTGCCATGCATGAACCTGTGCGGGCAGTATACCTGATATAATGAAAACCGGAATAAAAAAAATCATGCGTCGGCTGACGCCGGCGCGTATCATCGCATTGGGCTTTGCGCTTGTGATACTGTTCGGCTCAATGCTTTTAAGCCTGCCTTTCAGCATCAGGGACGGCGTTTCGCTGAGCTATGCGGATGCGCTTTATACGGCAACAAGCGCGGTGTGCGTCACGGGGCTTGTCGTGGTGGATATTGCGGATACGTTCACGCTGTTCGGACAGATGGTCGTTTTGCTTCTCATGCAGGTCGGCGGTCTCGGAGTTGCGGCGGTGGGTACGGGCATTATACTCGCAATCGGCAGAAAAGTCGATCTTAAAGGGCGCACACTGATACGCGAGGCGATGAACCTCGGCTCGGATAAGGGAACGGTCGGCTTTCTGCGCTATGTCCTGCTGACGACTCTGATTTTTGAGATCGCGGGGGCAGTGCTCACTTATCCAGTATTTGCGGGAGATTATCCGCCGCTCAGGGCGCTTTTCATCAGTATATTTCACTCGGTGGCGGCGTTCAACAACTCCGGCTTCGATCTGATGGGCGGTATGCGGAGTCTGACGCCGTACAGTGAAAACATAATGATGAACATTGTAACGATGCTTCTGATCACTGCGGGCGGGATCGGATTTTTCGTCATTCGCGAGCTTTGGGAAAAGCGCTTCCGCTGGCGCAGACTGTCCATGCATACGCGCGTTGTCATCACGGTGAGCGCCGTGCTGACCTTCGGCGGCGCACTGCTTTTGTGCCTCACGGAGGATATTCCGTTCCTCGGCGCCCTGTTTTCAAGCGTTTCGGCGAGGACGGCGGGATTTTCATCCTATCCGCTCGGCGGATTTTCGAACGCGGGACTTATTGTGATGGAGGCTTTGATGTTTGTCGGCGCGTCACCGGGTTCTACGGGCGGCGGCGTCAAGACCACAACGCTTTTTGCGCTCGTTCAGGGCGTCAAAGCGTCTGCAACGAACAGGGGCGAAAAGGCTTTCCGCTATTCGCTGCCGAAGGATGCGTTCCGAAAGTCTGCGATCATTGTGGCTATCGGTGCCTTTGTTGTGCTGACGGGTACTTATCTTTTGTCGGTTTTCGACCCCGGAGTCTCGTTCAGGGATTCATTTTTCGAAATCGTCAGCGCTTTCGGCACGGTAGGGCTTTCGACGGGTATCACATCGGGGCTTTCGCTGCCTTCGAAAATTCTTTCAATACTTATCATGTATACTGGCAGGCTCGGTCCCATGACGATTGCGACGCTCTGGTATTTTTCGGGCGGAGAGCGCGTATCTTATCCCACGGGCAACATTTCAATCGGATGACAGGAGGAAAGATATGACCTCAAATAAGAGAAGAAACAAAAAATCGACGACGACTTACGGCATTATAGGTCTGGGACGGTTCGGCTTTGCGCTGGCGATGGAGCTTGCGGATACGGACAGAGGTCTTGTCGTGCTTGACAAGGACGAGGAAAAAATCGGCGTGCTAAGAGAATATACCGAAAATGCCTACGTCGTGCGCAACCTTGAAAAGAAAACGCTGACGGAAACGGGAATACAGTATTGTGATGTTGCGGTGGTGTGCATCGGCGAACAGATGGACACGTCGATACTCACGGTGCTGAACCTTGTCGGTCTCGGCGTTCCGAAGGTAATCGCCAAGGCGGCAAGTGCGGAGCACGGTGAAATCCTTGAAAAGCTGGGTGCGGAGGTCGTTTATCCGGAGAGGGATATGGCAATACGCCTGGCGCACAGGTTGGAGGCGTCACGGAACCTCGATTTCATTCAGCTCAGCGAGCGGCTCAATATTTCGAAAACGGCTGTGCCGGCAAAGCTTGTCGGCAAAAATGTGCTGACGATGAATCTGCGCGGCAATTACGGCATAAACATCATCGCGATAGAGTCGGGCGGCAGGCTTATCGAGGTCGTAAAACCGGATTATGTTTTCAAAAAGGACGATATCCTTTTCCTTTCGGGCACGAAGGATGGTCTGAACAGCTTTTCCGACTGGGCAGAACAGGAATGAAAAAAAACGTCGGCAGTTTGCTTTTACTTTTGTTCAAAGGAATGCTCGTCGGCTTCGGGGCGATTTTACCGGGAGTCAGCGGCGGCACACTGTGTGCGGCGTTCGGGATGTATGAGCCGGTCATGAATCTGATGGCTCATCCGATAAATGAAGTGAGAAAAAGCGGGCTTTGCCTGCTTTTCTTCGTTTCGGGAGCGGTGTTCGGATTTGTCGGGCTGGCGGGAGCGGCTGCGTGGCTTATGGAACTTGACTGCTTTGCGGTCATTTTCGTCTTCGTCGGCCTGATTTGCGGCACTCTGCCCGAGCTTTGGAGCAATGCGGGCAAACACGGTCGGGGAAAAGGCACTTATGCTTCGCTGGCGGTGAGCTTCGTTTTGCTTTCGGCTGTGCTGTGGCTGCTCGGAAGAGGCGGTTCGGTCGAACTTGAGCCGGATTTCAAAGCCTATCTGCTCTGCGGACTGCTTTGGGGACTGAGCTTCACCGTACCGGGACTCAGCTCTTCGACGCTCATTATGTTTTTCGGACTTTATGAGAGTATGCTTGACGGCATTTCGTCGTTTGCACCGGAGGTGATTTTGCCGATCGCTGTCGGAATTGCGCTATGTTTTCTGCTACTGCCGAGGCTCACGCAGGCAGCGTTTTCACGGCATTACGCCGCGCTGTCGCACGGAGTGATCGGGATCGTGCTTGCAAGCACGGTTGCCGTAATTCCTTTCGGCGAAATTCTGACGGTGAGAAGCGGTGTTATCGCGTTTGCATATGCTGCGGTCGGACTTGCGGCAGCAAGGGCGTTCGCGGCAATCGAAAGAAAAATTTCAAAATAGAACAGATACCGCCCGATCAGCCGTCGGGCGGTATGCGTTTTTTCGGGTCAGTTTTTCAGGCATCCGATGGGGATGACATATACACCGTCACGTCGGCGGTATGCAAAATCGCCGGTTCCGGTCAGAACCATGAGGAATGACGGCGCACTCATTTTGTCGGTATCGATTTTTGCCTCCATTGATTTCAGACTTTTTGCGCCTTCCTCAATGAGTCTGTCACCGCCGAGCTTGATCTCGACAAGTCCATATTTGCCGTTTCTGAGATGTATCACAGCGTCGCATTCCTGACCGTCTTTGTCACGATAGTGGTAAACTCCGCCGTCAAGCGAATCCGCAAAGACGCGGAGGTCTCTTATACACATCGTTTCAAATAGAAAACCGAACGTGTTCAGGTCGTTCAGCAGATCACTCGGACCGATGCCCAAAGCGGCGGCGGCAATGGAAGGATCGATATAATACCGCGTGTCTGATGAACGGATTGCGGTTTTGGAACGCAGATTGGGGTTCCATGCGGGCATGTCCTCGACAACAAAGATTTTTCGGAGTGCATTTACATAGGATGCAACGGTTTCCTCACTGAGCGGGGCTTCATCGTTTGCGGCGACATCCTGAGCGATGACGGTATTCGGGACCTGGCAGCCCTGATTTCTCGCGTATGAACGCATGAGCCTGCGGACTTTTTCGGGGCTTTTTTGCACATTATCCGCGCGGTTGATGTCAGAACGTATGACAGCGTCGCAATAATCTGCCGCCTGATCAAGGGCGATCTCATCTCGCATATCCACCGATTGAGGCCAACCGCCGCGACATATGAGAAAAGCCAGGCGGTCGATGCCGAGTTCCGAGGCTCCGTCAGGCTCTGCCGTGCCGTCGAACATGGATTTCAGGCTGACATCTCCTGTCGAATCACCGGATTCATACAGGCTCATGGGACGCATTGTCAGCCATGTGAAGCGACCGGTTCCGGAGTGCGTTATTTCAGTTGTATCGACCGGAACGGCAGAACCGGTGAGGATAAATTGTCCGAGTTCTCCGCGGTGATCTACCTCGAAACGAATGGCATCCCAAAGCTTCGGGGCAAGCTGCCACTCGTCAATCAGCCTCGGTGTCGCTCCTTTGAGCAGACGCTTGGGGCTCAGCTCTGACATGGCGATATTCTGCTCTTTCTTTTCCGGTTCGTCCATATACAGAATGCTGGCAGCAAGCTGTTCGGCAGTGGTGGTTTTTCCGCACCACTTCGGTCCCTCGATCAACACCGCACCTTTGCCCTCCAGCTTCCGCCTAAGGATGTCATCTGCTATTCTTTTTCTGTAATTCTTCATGGCGAAATACCCCGTTTCAGCTTATGCTGACTTTATTATACACCTTGATTATGAATTTTACAATGCTTTTCCGACGATTGGCGAAAAATTTTTCCGACGATTGTCGGTGTTCGGATACGACGATTGGCGGAAATACAGTTATGAAAATCGGAAAAGCGTATTGTATAAAATGAGAATTTGCGATATAATAATCTCATTAAATGAGTTCGGAGGTTGAAAGGAAGCTTTTATGATTTCATTCGGAGAGCGTCTCAAAAGGGCGCGCAAGAGAAAAGGATTGACACAGGCGCAGGTCATGGAGATGACGGGTATTACCGACAAGTCTCTTTCAAGGTATGAGAACGGAGCATCTGCTCCCGATCCGGACAGTATTCTGGCACTTATTCGCCTGTACGACGTTTCGGCTGATTATATTATGGGACTTTCGGCGCAGATGGGACACGCGACCGTTTTACCGTACGATGGGACAACTGTGCCTGACGGTGATCCCGATGTGCACGAAATGCTGGAGGAGCTTTCGGACGGCGCACGGAAAAAGGCGGAGGAATACATCGCCATGCTGAAAGCGCTTGACGGAATAAAGGCGGCAGTGATGCCATGCGACAATGAAAAGTGAGAAATGCCGTATGCGGATGAAGAAAACCGGAAAGCCCGATGTCGGACTTTCCGGTGATTTTTATTCCCACTCTTCTTACGAAGCTTAACTTAACACATTTTGTTTAGCGATTATTGCTTCGTATCCTCTTGATTATCTAATGTATTCGTATTATCCTGACTTAAAAAGCTCCTGTTATCATTTTGTTATCGAGGTTGATAACAAGAATAGTAACATCGTGGATAATAACAAGTGGTATATAAGTATTATAAACGATTTTGCTTGGAATTTCAAGGGTTACAAGGAAATATCTATAAACCAAAAGCCTTGCCTTATCTTAAATCACACATCACCTTCGCAATATCAGTATCTATATTTCACTCTTATTACTTATCAAATTTTTATTTATCAATATCCTAATTTTTCTCCAATCAAAATAATCTCAAACTCGCCCGTCATCGGCTTTGACCATAACACCGACAGTCCTCGGCAGATACGTTCGGGACTTTTGCAATCATAGCAACGAAGCTCACCAACGGCGCAGGGCGTTTTGAGTCCGAAGCGGCGGGCGTTCAGAGGCGATGCGATATTTCTCGCACGCCAAAGTGCGCTGTCGTAGTCTTTGGCAATTTTGTTTTCGCCTGCGACAAGATACACCTTTTCGTGTCCGTAAAAGATTGATGCCACACGATTGCAGTTGCCGTCGATATTGATGATCTCGCCCGTTTCGGCAAGTCCGTTGACCGAGGACACGTAGATCTCGGCGGCATTTGCGGCAAGGCGCACCTCTTTACTCGTTTTGCCTTCAGGAATACGCTGATGCCAACGCACGTCGTTATGTGTGGAAAGTGCCTCGTAAAGCCCCATTTCTTCTAACGTCATAGAGCCACCGAAGCCGACGGTCTTGCCATCAATCTCGCCGTTTATGTACTCGGTCGCTTCTGCTGTCGTATCAAAGCAGGATACCTTGTAACCGAGGGCTTCTAATTTCTTTTTTATCGTATCGAAGTTCATTTTAAGTATCCTTTCGTACCATTTCCACAAGGGCTTTGTTGCGGTAGGTAAGGTCGTTCCTGACCGTAAAACCTTGCTTTTCCCAAAAGGCGTTGCCGCCTTGATTTCGCTCAAACACCACAAGCGCTACTTTAGTTATGCCGACAGACCTCAAGGTTTCCAGTGCCGCCGACACGAGCGCCGATCCAATGCCTTGTCTGTGATAGTCGGGATGCACCGCTGTGTGATAGATAAATCCGCGCCTACCGTCGTTGCCTGCCATAATGACACCGACAAGCCTACCGTCGCGCTCTGCGACAAAGCAGGTATCGGGGTTGCGGTCAAGAAAACGGACAATGCCACTTTCTGAATCGTCTACATCGTTTAGCCCCATGCCTTTATTGGCAAGCCATAGGTTATATACATCGCTGTAATCTGCTATTTGCATTTTGCGTATCATTGTCGTTTTCCTCACTTATTTGTTCGTATAGTAGAAGAAAATATCCTTCTTGTTCTCCTGCGACGTGCCGTTATACACGTGGGTGTTCAGCCCACCGATCTCAAAGCCGTTGCCAAGATAAAAGTGGCAGGCACCGAGATTGTTGTCCTGACCTTGCGTGTAAACGCCGATGTAGCCGTTATCCTTTGCGACCTTTTTGGACTCGTCAATCAGCATTTTGCCGACACCTTTACTGCGATACTCGGCGTTGACCTTCAAGTCATAAAGGTACATATATTTGAACATATCGTGGCGCAGAATGGCAAGACCAATGCATTTGTCCCCGTCGTATGCGCCGATAAAAATGTGCTTCTTTGCCATCTTATCATAATTGTAATTCTCGTCGGGAAAGCACATTTGGGTGTGGTTTTCGGGCGGGAATACAAGCTCCGTATGATCCCATTTGCCGTTGTTGTAGGACGGCAGCATCAGTCCGAATAGTCGGAAAGGGTGATTGGGAATGTTAATATCGTCTTTTCTATCACTATCTATAATTTTTACAGTTATCATTAAAATCACCTTCAAATTCACTTTTTTGCAAGTCGGTAGCTTTCGTCAATCCGAGTGCAAACTTCCTCGGTCTGTATGCGACCGTCAAGGATAATCGTGTACCAATTCTTTTTGTTCATGTGCCAACCGGGGAAATAGCGGACGTTGTCAATCGTCTGCTCCATAAGTTCCTTTTCAAGCCGCAGGTCTATAATTTCAAGAATTTCATCGGTCGTGAGTCCCAACTTGCGTCCCGATACGGTAAGAATTGCGCCGTACCATTTTTGGTTGTCTTTTCTTCTCCATACGGCATTGTCGGGAAACTTTTCCCATAGATATTCAAGTTCATCACCGTATGTATCCCGAACATAATCGATAACCGCAAGCGTTTGGTCGTTTTTGAAAACGGAAAAATCAAAGCATTTACCAGCGATCTCTGAAAGAACGCTCCCGATCTCGGTTCTTACTTCACCTACAAAAGAGCCTGCCGCACTCGTCTTATACAAAACATACGGCTCATCGGTTTCTTTTTCTACAAGTCGTGTATCGACATTGCCGTTCTTCGTCACCAAAACGGTAAGCAAAAAGGCTTCGTTCATAATAGGCACAGTATATTCAAAGCTACCATTTCGCATTTCAAAACCGAAACTCTGTAGTTTTTCGATATTTAGCTTTCTTCTATGGAAAATATCTTCAAACATAACTGTGCCTGCCTTTGTTTTCAAACTTGAAAGTTCATTTTTAATGTATTATATCACAGAAATATGACTTTTTCTACCTGTTTTACAAAGTAAAGCGGCGGCAAGGAGTTTTATTCTCCCTGCCGCCGTTAATCATAGTGATAAATTTTACTTGTTCCATTCGGAGAGCAGTTTCACCACATCTGCCGTTTTCAGCACTTTCCCCGTAGATACTACTTTGTTGTTGACAACAAGAGCAGGTACACTCATAACGCCATATTCCATAACCTTTTTCAAGTCCGTAATATATTCTACTTCTACGGAAATCCCCATTGCTTTAACGGCGGATTGTGTGTTCTCATAAAGAGCATGACAACACCCTGAACCTAATACCTTGATACAGCAAATTCTGCCTTGTATGTCTTGACAACAGTTATTCAAATTTTCCGGTTCAACTGTTTCAGACACGGAACAGTTACCATTGCAAGTACAAACAGGAGCGTTTATTTCTTTTTCTTTCTTCTTTCCAAAACCAAATAATGTCATAATTATTACCTCCAAATTTTATATAATCAAAGGTTGGATCAGATTAAAGAAATATCCAACCACAATAATTCCTACCGTACATACTCCAATAAAGATGGCAAGCAGCTTTGGCTTAACTGCCTTGCGAAGCATAATCATAGAAGGCAGGGACAGCGTTGTAACACTCATCATAAAGGACAAAACTACACCAAGCAAAGCACCCTTTGCAAGTAAAGCTTCTGCAATCGGAATTGTGCCGAAAATATCTGCATACATAGGAATACCTGCGACAGTTGCAAGGATAACACCGAACGGATTGTTATCGCCAAGCACCTTTACGATAAAGTCTTCCGGTATCCAGTTATGGATAAAGGTGCCGACACCGACTCCAACCAATACATAGGGAAATACCTTCTTTGCAGTTTCAGCCACCTGCTCCCACGCAAATTTCATACGGTCTTTGAAATGCAGTTCCTCTTGCGGTACTTCAAGGGTATGACCGTTTCGGATATATTCCTCCACTTGATTTTCAAGGTGAAGCTTCTCGATAATTGTGCCGCCAAGAACGGCAATAACAAGACCGAGTATGACGTAGAGTACAGCAACTTTCCAACCGAAAATGCTCATCAACAACACAAGGCTGCCGAGATCGACCATCGGGGAAGAAATAAGGAACGAAAATGTTACACCGAGAGGAAGTCCCGCACTTGTAAAGCCGATAAATAACGGGATAGACGAGCAAGAACAGAAAGGCGTTACTGTACCAAGCAAAGCGGCAACAATATTTGCTCCAATTCCGTGAAATCTGCCGAGTATCTTCTTTGTTCGCTCCGGCGGGAAATAGCTTTGAATATACGAAATAATCAAAATCACCACACCGAGCAATACCATAATTTTGATGGTATCATAGATAAAGAAATGAATGCTGCTGCCGATCTTGCCGGTTGTATCCAACCCAACGGCATTCAGAATCGTTGCAAGAAGCCGATCCAGCCAATTCATTCCGAGAACTTCATCTTGGATGAAGTTCCACACAGTTTTTAGTGCTTCCATAAGAAAAAGCTCCTTTCATACATAAATATATTGAGATGTGTCTATATATAGGTGTTAAAGGAAGTCGTGCGGAAAAGATTGGACTTCCTGCTTTTCACATCACGACTTGTTATCCCTTTGGGGCGGATGTTAACTCCTTTATACAATCCGCAGCGACTTTCGCCCCTTCTGCCGAAATGGAATAATACATCCACTTACCTTCTTTGCGACCAAGCACAATACCGGAGTCACAAAGAATTTTCATATGATGGGACAGCGTAGGCTGTGTTACATTGAGTTCATCAAGCATTTTACAAGCACACTTTTCGCCGCTTCGGAGCATTTTCAAAATGCGGATACGGTTTTCATCGCAAAATGCTTTGAAGATCAACGCCATCTTTTTTTCATCCATCCGAAACACCTCCAATAGACAATCATCTATATGTATTATATGCAATACATAGATGTTTGTCAATAGGTTTTGCAAAAAAAAAGAAGCGGCGGCAGAGAAATTTTATTCTCCCTGCCGTCACTGACGTTATGCGAATATCAATTTTGCTTATTGACAATTATCTCGTCAACCTTTCAAGTGCCTCATCCTGCGTAGCAACAAAGAACACATCCTTGCCTTTATTACTCTCGTAAATAAAATCCTTCAGCGGCTTGCTTGTATAGTGAGAATAATCTCCGAAGATGGCGAGTTTTGCTTGATAGGTGATGAATTTTTCGAGCATCTCGCCCGCAAGACCTCGACTAAGGATAAAGAAGTCATCGGCTACGGCACTTTTTTCAATGGCAATCAGATTTGTGCCTACCTCATATTTAGCGGTCATAATGAGGTCAAGTGCCGATTGCACATCGGTCAATACTTTTTCAGCTCCCGTGATCACGGCAACCGTTTTTTCATTTCTTATAAATTTCTCAACATTCATTTTCTGTTTCTCCATTTGTTATTTCACGATTGGCAGTTTCCTCCTGCAATATCCTGCGAACCGCCTCTTTCAATTTTGCATTAGCCGACGATGACGGATCAAAGCACATCGAAAGAAACGATGATAATTGCGTGTCCTCTAACGGCTTCGGCTGAGCATCGTACAACTGTCCATGCGGCTCGTCACATCTTCCGAAAATATAATCCAACGATACATTGAAAAAATCCGCATACTTCATCAACACACCGTAAGGCGGAAAGGATTGAGCGTTTTCATAGCGAAAGATGGCAGGCTGATCTAAATCAAAAACAGCCGCAAGCCTTGCTTGTGAGACGTGTATCCCTTCTCTCAGCTCGGTCAATCTATGTGCAACAATGGCAGGTTTCTTTTCCATAATATTCTCCCATAATCGTGATAATATAAATATTATATACGAAATTTATATTATTGCAATACGCATAATGAATTAACGGCAGGGATTTTTATCTCCCTGCCGCCGCTGACGTTATGCGAATATCAATTCTGCATTTACAATTTCTGTGGCTCTGCTGCGGATATTATTCATACGACCAACCCACTCCATTTGATTATCCGCTTTGAGTTTTTCCGTCACTCCCTCACGCTCTGCCATCTGTTTTACGAGCCGAAAAAACATATCCTCAGCCTGCTTGTCGATCTCGGTAAGGTGGTCATTGAGTTTTCCGGTGGTGAGCAAATTGGTGTATAAAACCTTCCGGTTTTGCTTTAGATACCGTAAATGCCGCTGCCCCCATAAGCCGATTTCGGTTTCTTTTTCGGGTGGTAATTGCAGATCGGGCAGATAATAATCGCCTTGCAAAGTGTAGCGGATGCCGGTTCTTTCGTCTGTGAAATGCTGTTTCATTGTGTGTTCCTACCTTTCATAATTTCTATTTTTTGAGCGTTGCCCACGCTCTTGGGGTTGATTTTTGGGTGCAGGAATCGGCTCATACATAATGCTCTTTCCATTCGACTGCTTCTTTTCTTGTTTCAAATTCTGATCTTCCTTTCTTAATAGTAATTGTGATTTGTGCTGCCGTTCTGCCGTCACAAGTTCCTGCAGGCATTCCCACTTGTCGATGGGCGCTGTGCAGTCCCCTTACGGAGCGCTCACTTCCTTTCGGAAGGTCTTGGCGGTTTGTGCTTGATCGGACGGTCATTTAATTTTCTGCAAATACACTAACGGTATTTGTTTAACCATTATACCAAGCAAATTCCGTTAAGTCAAGAGGTTTGCACGAAAATATTTAACTTTTTTGCTTTGGTTATCTTGACAACGCCCAAGCGTATATGCTATACTATGTTCACAGCACATAGATTGGAGAAGATAACTATGGCAATCGGTGAAAGAATACGTTTTTTGCGTAACCTAAAAGGTATGACTCAAAAGTGGCTCGGTATTGCTGTCGGTTTTCCCGAAAAGACCGCCGACATTCGTATGGCTCAATATGAGTCCGGCTCAAGAACACCCAAAGCAGATTTAACGCAATCGCTTGCACAAGTATTAGAGGTTTCGCCTTTGGCTTTGACCGTACCGGACATTGACAGCGAACTCGGTCTTATGCATACGCTTTTTACATTAGAGGATATTTACGGCTTCAAGATCGACAAGGTCGATGATGAAGTTTGTATCCGTCTTGACGGCAGAGTAGGTAGCAACGCTTCTATTCAGAAATACTTTGCTGCTTGGCAGAAGCAAGCTGAAAAGTACAGAAACGGCGAAATCTCCAAAGAGGAATATGACCGTTGGCGTTACAACTATCCTAAGTTCGATACCGAAAGCGGATGGGTTAAAGTCCCTTCACAAGAACTCAGCGATGCAATGGTCGAAGCATTCAAAGACCACTTAAAAGACAAATAAAGACGACAAAAAGCCCTTAACTGCGTTATCCACAGTTAAGGGCTTTCATCGTCTTATAATACGGTTACATTAGTCCCAATCCACGCATTGTTTATTCTGATAACCTGCAAACCATACGGGATATAGAATAAAGGGTGCTTCAAAGGGTGTTATCAAATTGTTATCAAAAGGGGTGGTCGAAGTCCGAAAAACCTTGATATTACTGGGTTTTTGAGCCTTCGTTAATTATTCCCACTCGATGGTTGCCGGGGGTTTTGAGGTGATGTCGTAGACTATGCGGTTGACACCCTTGACGTCGTTTACGATACGGCGGGAGGTGGCGTCAAGCACTTCGAAGGGGATTCTTGACCAGTCGGCGGTCATGAAGTCGCCGGTATTGACGGCTCTGAGCGCGACGGTGTAATCGTATGTGCGGTAATCTCCCATGACACCGACCGAACGCATATCGGTGAGTACGGCAAAATACTGATCGGTGCGGCGGGTGAGACCTGCTTTTGCAATCTCGTCGCGGAAAATATAGTCGGCTTCCTGAAGAAGGGCGATCTTTTCACGCGTTATTTCGCCGATGATGCGTACTGCAAGTCCGGGGCCGGGGAAAGGCTGACGATAGACCATGTTCTCGGGCATGCCGAGTTCAAGACCGACCTTGCGAACCTCGTCCTTGAAGAGGTCGCGGAGAG
>ERZ857840.1645-NODE-1645-length-24476-cov-15.188444_pt1 | contig 24476 bp, 25 predicted proteins | sample MGYA00519760_ERZ857840 | MGnify/ENA primary metagenome ERZ857840 (study PRJEB31778, sample SAMEA3449371) | human gut metagenome | biome: human gut; feature: human-associated habitat; material: faeces | place: United Kingdom | collected 2010/2012 ... | reverse complement strand
CTCGGCTCTTTTTTATATAAATTTGTAATTTACACCATTATATGGACTTTATCTATTAGACATTTCTTATCAGTCAAAAAACCTACTATTTTCGCATAAATCATAAATTTAGTAGGCAATTTTCTTTTTTCTCCTCTATTTTCATCATAATTTCTTCTAAATAAACCTACTAATTCATCACATTTAGCAACATTAGTAGGCTTTTCCCTACTTATGCGCTGATTTCATGTGCTATTTGACACTATCCCAAATGAACAAAGTCACATAACATACACTAATCCCAGCACCTGAAGTGCAACGACCAGGTGCGTCCGTCTGCCACACCTGCCCCGAACACGCACCGTAAATAAAATCATATTTCCAATCCGGCATATATAGCCGCTGCGGCTGGGGCAGTGCAGGGTGTACGCCTGAGTCTGGCAAGCTGTGCAGAAGTTAATGCCGCCAGATGCAAAAGTTCAGGGTGCGAAAGCTCGTTCAAGCGAAGCGCGTTTGCTTTCGCACCCTGTAAAAAACTCTGCAGATGGCGGCATTTACTACTGCTAAGCGAAGACAGTCCGAAGGTGTACACCCTGCTCTGCCCCAGCCGCAGACCGGTCTACACATACCTTATCGAAAAATGATTCTATTTCACATGCAATATCTCATGAGCCCTATGTGACAACGGTTTCTCAAAATACTCCTCATAGCACTGCTTAACCGATGGATTCTCATGTGAGAATCTAAGATTATCGTGCTTATCAAGTCCGTACAGCACATGACGTCGCTCCTCAACCATCACAGAGTCTTCCTTGTAAGGCTGTCCGCCACCGTTGATACAGCCGCCCGGACAGGACATGATTTCAACGAAATCATAGTGAACCTCGCCCTTCTTAATAGCATTCACCAAACGTCTTGTGTTGCCAAGTCCGCTGGCAACAGCCACATTTACAGTTGTCCCATTAAGGTCAAATGAAGCTTCCTTCCAGCCCTCAAGACCTCTCACTGACTGGAACGCATCCGCATCAGGATTATTTCCTGTCACAAGATAGTAAGCACTTCTGAGTGCCGCCTCCATAACACCGCCTGTTGCACCGAATATAACGCCAGCACCTGTTCCTTCACCTAAAGGATTGTCGAACTCGTCCTCATCAAGTTCTTCCGGCTTTATGAAAAATGCTTTGAACATTCTTTCAACTTCTCTTGTTGTAAGAACTGCGTCAACATCTTTGCCTCCGTCCCATGTACACTCGTCCTTTTTTGCAAGACAAGGCATGATTGACACACAGAATATCTTTTCCGGGTCAACCCCAAGCTTTTCTGCATAATACGACTTTGTTATTGCACCAAACATCTGCTGTGGTGACTTTGCTGTTGAAAGTCTGCCTGCCATCTCAGGGAACTCGCTCTTTACGAATTTCACCCATCCTGGACAGCATGATGTGAACATTGGAAGTCCTGACTCCTTGATTTCTGGAAGCCTTTCAAGAAACTCGCTTCCCTCCTCCATAATTGTCATGTCTGCTGCAAATGTTGTGTCAAATATATAATCAAATCCTATTCTTCTAAGTCCTGCAACAAGTCTTTGCGCTGTCGCATATTCCTTAGACATACCAAAATCTTCGCCCCATGCTGTTCTTACTGCAGGTGCAATCTGTACTACTGTAATGATATCCTCATTTTCAATTGCATCAAGCACGATTCCGACATCATCTCTTTCTGTAAGTGCACCTACAGGGCAGTTGCTTACACACTGACCACAAAGTGTACATGCAGTCTCCGCAATGTTCTTGTTTGCACGCACATTTACAGTTGTACGCGAACCTGTATTTACAACATCCCATATGTGCATTCCCTGAATATTATCACACACTTGCACACAACGCATACATTTGATACATTTCTGGGCATCTCTGATAAGTGGAAATGTTTTATCCCAATTATCTTTTTCTAAGATTGAATCATATGGCATCTCTGATATATTAAGTTCATTTGCAATTGACTGTAACGCACAGTTACCACTTCTTATACATGTACCACATTTGTAATCATGCTGTGAAAGTATGAGCTTGACATTAGTCTTTCTGGTTGTACGCACTTTTCTTGAATTAGTGTAGACAACCATGCCTTCTTCTACGAAGTTATTACATGCTGTAACACATCTGTCAGTACCCTCTACTTCAACTACACATACACGACATGCACCAATTGCGTTGACTTCTTTGAGATAGCAGAGTGTAGGTATTGTCTCTCCTATTGTTTTGGCAGCTTCAAGAATGGTAGTTCCTTCTTTTACTGATACAGCTTTACCGTTAATTGTTAAATTTACCATTGTTTCTCTCTGCCTCCTCTGAATGAACCAAATCCAAAATGATCACATCTTAAGCAGCGTCCAGATTCCTGACATGCTTCCTCGCATGAAAATCCATATTCAATAGGTTCAAAGTCTTTCTTTCTGTCTGCGGCATCACGCAGTGCAACCTCAACTCGTCCGCAAGGTACCTTATCCTCATATCCGGCATAAGGTATCTCTACATCTGAAGTTATCTCGTGATGGTAGCCAAGATATTCATCAATGTTGGCTGCCGCAACCTTTCCGGCTGCTATAGCCCTGATTACTGTTGCAGGTCCTGTTACGCAGTCTCCTCCTGCAAATATTCCTTTACGTTCTTTAATCTCACTTGTATCAAGTGCCTCAATTGTTCCTCTCTTGACTGTAACGCCATGCTCCTCAAAATATCTTGTTTCGATACCCTGTCCGATGGCAACTACAATAAGGTCGCAAGGAATAAGAACCTCGTCCTTAGCTGCAGTCTTAGGTGATGGTCTGCCGCCTTTTATCCTGCTTATCATCTGTGGCTGAACCCATAAACCAACTGCTGCGTCATTTTCATCTTTCTCTATTCTAACTGGTGACATAAGTTCAAGAACATCGCAGCCCTCCGCCTCTGCACCTTCAACCTCTTCCGGAAGTGCCGTCATGTCGGCTTTTCTTCTTCTATATACAATGCTTACTTTATCCGCACCTAATCTTACAGAAGAACGTGCAACATCCATTGCAACATTTCCACCGCCAATAACAACCACTCGCTTGCCTGTATAGTCAGGCATTTCATCATCACCAATTGCACGAAGCATTTCTACTGCTGATGTTACACCTGTTGTAGCATCCTCACCATCAATTCCAATCTTCTTGTCTGCATGTGCTCCGATAGAAATGTATACTGCATTATATTCTTTATTAATATCCTCAAGCGTAATGTCTGTTCCTACGCTTATATTTTTCTTAACTTCTATTCCTGTAGACAATATAGCGTTAATCTCCGCATCCAGCTTTTTTCTTGGAAGTCTGTAGTTAGGAATTCCATATCTTAACATTCCACCAAGCTGCTTTCTCTGCTCAAATATAGTAACCTTATGTCCCATAAGAGCCAGATAATATGCGGCACTGAGTCCTCCCGGGCCACCACCGATTATTGCAACCTTCTTACCTGTTGGCTCATTACATGCTGGAACCGGAACATCACCGGCATTATCAACTGCCATTTTCTTAAGTCCCCTGATGTTGACTGGCGCGTCAATAAGTGTTCTCTTACATCTGTTTTCACATGGATGCTCACAAATGTATGCGCATGTTGTAGGCATTGGATTGTCTCTTCTTATAAGACGAACCGCGTCTGCATATCTGCCTTCATGCACAAGTGCTATGTATCCCGGTATATCTACTCCTGCCGGACATGACTTCACACATGCAACCGGCTGGTTACTGTTACATGAACAAAATCCTCTCTCAATATGTGACCTGAAATCATCCTCGCAGCCATCAATACATTTTAGTACAAGCTTTGCTGCCTCATATCCGATTGCACAGTCAGCGGAATAATAAATTCCCTCTGCTGTAAGCCTGATAACATCTAGAGTTTCCTCTGTTGCGTTACCATCAAGCACATCATCAAAAAGTCTCGCAAGCTGTCTAAGTCCCACACGGCATGGGACACATTTACCACATGACTGTGCAAGACACATTTTTATAAATGACCTCGTAAGGTCAATAGTACACAATCCCGGTGGACTTGCTACTATTCTTCTCTCCAAATCCTGATATAAAGACTCCATTGTAACCTGAGCCTTATCCTTAGTTATAATTGTTAATCTGCTCAATTCCCGCTCCATTTCTGCATATTGCGTAGTCGTATTGCTGCTTGCCAGTATACCGCTAGACAGTTCCATGTAACATTTTACACAATTAATGTTAATTTGAAAAGGAAGGTTATTTTTTTCACACAATAACCTTCCCTTCATCCATTACTTATGGTCGCACTTCATGCACTGGCTCGTTTCTTTGTCAGTTTCTTTCTTATAAAATGCGCATGACCAGTCGCATATACTTTGCAATATCGGCATTACAGACAAGCCCTTTTCCGTAAGTGAATATTCAACTCTTGGCGGAATCTCGTCATATGATTTCCTTGATACAATATCATCCGCAATCAGTGCTTTTAATGTTGTTGAAAGAACTGCATCTGTAATATTCACCAGTTCTGCCCTTAACTCACTATATCTTAATGTCTTCTTATCCGCCAGAACACATATAACTCTTGATTTCCATTTGCCTCCAAATACTTCCAGGCCGTATTCCAATGGACATCTGATATCTGATTCTAATTTCTTGTGATACATACACCTCTCCTTTGTTTTTTGGCATTTCTTTATAATATCATAATAACAATTATTTTAAAATCAAGTGTGTATGTCAGATTTTTATATATTCATCGTCATATATGGGGGAATGCATATAATTCCATCTTTTACAATTAAATTTCTTGGATGAATAATATAACTTTCGTATTCGTTTTTTCCAAATTCTTCGCAGATGGTAGACTTTCCAATACGTCTGGCACCTTCTATCAGTAAAGCTTTTTTCCCCTGACATTCATTTTTCCATTCCAGTAGTTTTTTATATATTTTTCTTTTTAATATCATGGTTCCTCCAGATTATGCGCATATATGTTAGTTCTAATTTTTATGATTATACGCACATTGTAAACAGGTTTTGAATTTATTTGCAGGGAGGCTTTTATATGTCAATGAATATTAACAGTTTGATTCGGACGGAGATTTACTGAATGCAAATGGTGTTACAGGTATGGATGTTACTGTAATCGTTTAAGTGGTACATGGACTTTAGAACAATATGAAGGACAGTACAGAGCTGCTATGTACGCAGCCGTAAAATCAGCCAATCCAAATTGGAAGCCCGGACAAGCATTTGATACAGGAATTCTTGATAATGTCACAAGAGAATCCGTAGAAGCTACACTTGTCCAAAATGGTAACAGACTCGTTCGTAATTCTATTGATGTATCGGTATAAAAGGGAGAAACGTATAGACTTCAAAAAGGCGGCAAATCATCTCAACATATTGTTGATGATTTGCCACCTCGACTTTTAACACTGATACCGTATCCACACCGCATCACTGTCAAATTTTTTTAGAAAGATAGGAAAGTTCATCCGCTGCAGTTTTTCGGGTTATCCCTGTCTTTACATCTTCTGTTTGCTCCACAACCTGCTTTTCTGTGGTTTCCTTAGCATTATTTTTCCGTATATTACCGGTATAAGCATTTGTGTAAATATTAGAGTAATTGTTTACACCTGTAACTGCCATACTAACATCTCCTTTCGTATTACAAAGCTTTCATTACCTTTTATTAGCATAATAATCCCAAATACCATTAAGCATTTTCCGATTACCATCTGATACATTCAGATTTAGCCTTAAATCTTTCCAATCACCCAAATACTGCTGCGATAATTTCTGGTTATCCGACTGGATGGCGGATAAAAATGCCTGATATGCCGAATTTTTGATAACCCCCTTTTCTTTAGATTTTGCAGTATTTTCCTGGTTCTCACCTATGTTCTGTTCATTTGCTGTCTGTTCACTTTCTTTATGGTAAACTACCGATGGTGTAAAATCCTGTAATTCTGACCAGATTTCTGTGGAAGTTGCCATAAAATTACTGTGGTTTTCATATGCCTGATTCAGCATATCCAGTTCTTTTTCTTTGGTCAATTCCTCAATTTTGCCCGATTCTGTCACATAATACTCCAGCTCATAATCTTGTTCCGCATATTTTTCTTCAATGCTGTTTTTCATTTTGTTATATGCTGTCGCCATTCTGTTTACATGATGTTCAAAGGAATCGGACTTTACACTCTCTGTATCTTCTTTGACAAATATATCCGTCACTTCCCTCTCAAAACGGTTCTGATAATCCATAGAGCTGACAGAAGATAAATACCTAAATCTCTCCTGCCCCGTTTTAGAAATAGATACTGTATCTGTATACTGTGTCATTTTCTTTTCTAAATCTGCTGGAAAATTTTGCTTCGTATTTTTCCTGCTGTTATGTTCGATTGCAGAATATGTAATATTTGTATTATTGTAAATCTTCATAGCTGTTTCCTTCCCAGATAAATACCATTAGACTCTAATATCAATCGGCACATACCTTTTAATTGTCTCTGTTTGTACCATTTCTGCTGCCTCTAAACTATCTGTAACAAGCTGCTCCTGCAAAACCTCGTCTGGAAGTTCTTCCATATTCTCCACAGTTTTTTCCGTCATCTGCTCTGTCATTTCTTCGGTTGTCTCCGAAAGTTCGTCCATGATTTCAGACATCATGCCCTTGTTTTCCTCTGTTCCAAGAGCTTCATCCACCATTTCTTCCTTTCGTTCTTCTTCTGTTTTAGGCTTATTCCTCTCAGCAGCTTCCGCAATCTTTTCGCCATGTTCTTCTGCCTCGTCCATGACATGAAACATCTGCGAATTATTATACTCCTGATTTGCTGCCGCAATTTCATTCTCATAATTATGAAACATTTCCAGCTTTTCAGAGATTTCTTCCAAAGTGTCAGCCTTTCGGTTTTTCAGATTTTCTTTTTGTGCTTCAAAAAAAGCCACCTTATTATCCCGTTCCTGCTGTCGCTGCAATTTTTCCTGTGTACTTTTCAACATATTAGAACTATTAAATCTATTTATCAATAAACCTCCACCGGATAAATTGACTGTAAAACTCATCTGGTTCCTCCTTCCCGACAAATTAATACAAAAGATTTTTCTTCTTGTCATTTAGGCTTAACATACTATACTTCCTTATCTATCTTACGTGACGTTAGAGAGGAATCCGTTTTAGAATATGTACCATTGTTTGTATACGTTGCACTTGCCCGGTTTGCAGCATTTGATATACCAGCTGCTTTCTGGGCTGTTTTGCCTGCAAAGGAATTGTAACCTGTAAAAATCGTTTTCAATGAACTGATATCTGCTTTCTTCAATTCATCTTCATCCAGCTCCAGCTTATTCCCCTTTCTTATGGTAATACCTATTTTAGAAAGTAAATGACTGGTTTTGTCTGTCATGCCTGTCATCCATGAAGCATTTCTAAGGACATCTTTTGTATTGGATTCTCCTGCCTCCTTAACAACATCATTATAATCATCAATAAAAGATTTCACTTTTTTGGTAATTGCATCCCAGTCATAATCCTCTACCTCTGTTTCTTCCCCGGTCTTTTCATCCTTCTTTTTTATTTTCTTTTTTTCCCAGAGTGACGCATCGTTTAGTGCATCTGCTGATTTTTTCAGGGAATCCGCACTTGTTTTCATCAGTGTAAGCTTCTGTGAAGTATCGCCTTTACCCGATAATTTTTCTGCATCCTGCTTTGCATAATATGCTTTCATAAGTTTTCCATAGCTTCCGTTTTTAATCGCAGCATAATCAGAAAGCATATTGGTGTTTCCTACGGATGAACTGTCAGAAGTTCCTCCAAATAATGCGGAATAATCTACATTGCTGTTATATTTACTTGTGTAATCACTAAAACTCTTAATCTCTGACATAATACCATTCTCCTTTACCAACTATAAACGAATATCAATCGGTGTATACACTGCCTGCTGTGTTGCATTCTGTGCATTTCCCAGAGTCGGTGTTTCTACTGTCACCTGTGTTTCCCCTTTGATATCCGTATTCTTTACGTTGTCTGTCTCCTCTGCCGCAGCCCCCGCAGATTCCTGTGTTTTCTCGGATTTATCAGTATTGTTCTTTGTTGCAGTGTCTTCTGTATTGCTGTTCTCCGCTTTTGCAGCTTCTTCTACTGATTTATTTGCATCTGCAAGTGTAGACATCTGTGCTGCTGTCGCAGACTGTGCCTTCGCCTTAAGCTCTGCCAGTTCTTCTTCCTTCTTCTCAGTATTTCCTTTTCCGGCATCCTGTTTGATTTCAGATTCAAGCACACTGGCACGTCCCTGTATCTGTGTTGCCATACTTCCCTGCACCTTTGCCTGTTTCATGGAAGAATCTGCGGAGATCATCGCCTGCATACTTGCCTGTGACAATCCGGTGTCTTTCTTTTTAGAAGTGTTACTTGTTCCAGCCACCATATCATCCATAGATGACGAATTTTTACTCTGCTGCTTATTTCTCTGCTCGATCTGGTGCTGTCTTAACTGCTGATTGAGATTGTTAATCTCCTGCTGTATCTCCTGACGCTTTTTCATCTTATCCTCTAATGACATTTCTTCATTCGATGATAAATCCTGTAGCTTCTGCTGTGCATTTGCAATCTGATTCTGAATATTTTTACTTACAGAATCATTCCCCTGTGTCATTCCCATTGTTCCTGTCTGCGTATTTGTCCCACTAAATCCATCGATCCTCATCGTATTGTCCTCCTTGAGCTTAAATTCTGAAATCCGTTTCCTTAAAAATCTGTACAACATGATTTCTCTTTACTGATTCTTTCGGCATATCTTTCTTTACAATAAACAGCGATGTTGTGAACCGCCCTTTTTTTGTTGTGAAGCAAATAAAAAACACCTCGAAGGTGCTTTTTGTCCTTATTCTACCTGTAACATAATACTTAGAACCACTTCCTGATTCTCCTGCTCTAAAGATATATCTCCCATATACATCCTTGCAACCCTTCGGATATTATGCAGTCCAATTCCATGCTCCTTCCCGGATTTCGTTGTTTCCGGCAGATCACTGTCCTTATAATTTAACTCTCCCTCATATCTGTTCCTTATGGTTATCATAAAAATACTGTTTTTCCGAAAAGAAGAGATACAGATATAAGGATTTTCTCCACTTACATTTTCCATGCAATTATCCAGTGCATTGTTTAAGATCACGCTTAAATCAAATGCATTTAATTTCGTATCCCCCGGATAATGAAAATCTGATATAAAACGAATCTGCTTTTCCTTTGCTTCTCTTAACTTTTCCATCAGAATCACATCAATGACAGGACTCCCCGTTTTAATCTCAGGAGATATTTCATTCCACTCCTTTTTCAAATGCTCCATATATTCTGCTGCATCATCCATATGATTCTCTGCCACAAGATGTTCCAGCATCTGTATATGATTCCCCATGTCATGACGCAGGCTGCGGATATCCTGATACAGCTTTTCCACTTCCCCGATATGCTTTTTCATATTACTGACCTGATTTAATACCAACTCCTGCCCTGTCTGTTCTTCCTGTGCCACCTTCCAGTTTTGAAACATCGTAGTCATAACAAGAATTGCTATGATAGAGATAAAATAATGCACGAAGCTTAAAGCTCCATAAAATCCATAGGTATCTGTCAGGCTCTTTCCTGTATCTTTTTCATAAATATTCAGATAATATTGTAGAATGCCATACCCTGTAACTCCCACGAGAGAAGGTATGATAAGCATTACCAGCTCTTTAACGCTCATTTCATCATTTTGGTATACATATGCTTTATTGATCAGACCAATTGCGACTGCAAGGAAAACAATACAAAGCACAATATCCAGAATTCTCGTTCCAGCATAAAGTACATATTGCAGCCATTGTCTTCCTGCAATCGTATTCCCAAAAACCAGAGCTTTTGTGATAAAATCATCCATTCTGCCTGCCATTGCAACCGCAAGCCAACGGATAGAAAAAAATGTCACTGCAAGAAATATTTTCTGATAAATGTTTCTTCTGTCCTGTACATACATCACAAGAAATGCAGCCACAACTCCCAGCATATATGCAGAAAAATTGCCAATCTGCTGCGGTATCAGATACAGCACAGACATAATTCCAATATAAACAATACTGACCAGAGAAGCTTCCCTTTTCTTTTTCATATATGGATATACAAAAACACCAAAACAGATTCCTGTAATAATCAAAATTGCAATAACAGAAAACTTCGATGTGATCATCCAACATCTTTCCACTAAACTCATCTGACTTCATTTCCTTTCCTCTGGTTATACTTCAGATATTGCTTCACAAACTCCGGATAATTCTTTTTTGCAATCAATGCAGTTCCATTTTTCATAGTTACACAAGTTGCATCATATTTTTCTACATATTTAAAATGTACAAGATAGGCTCTGTGTGTTCGGAAAAAATCTGTTCCTGCCATATCACTTAATTCCTGTAATTTACCATAGTATTCAATATCCGTACTTCGTGTATGGATAATAACTTTCCGGTTATACACCTCGGCATACACAATATCACGCAGAAAAATTTTTATATGACTTCCGGCTGTCTGTACCATGATATATTTTTCGTCTTTTTCAAGTCTGGAACTCCTTTTTATGTTATGGACTGCCTTTGTCACAACCTCTTTAAATTTCTCATCGGAAAATGGCTTAACCAGATAATGAAATGCTCCGACATCAAATGCCTGAAAAACATACGCCTCTGCTGCTGTCACAAAAATGAGTATCATATCCTCATTGTCCTGACGAAGCACCTTTGCCGTTTCCATCCCATCCATTCCCGGCATCTGAATATCCAGAAAAAGAATATCCGGCTTACTGCCACTTGCGATCAGTTCATCACCCGATAAATATTTATCTATAACCGCATCCGGCAATAACTTTTTTATTTTTTCTTCCAGTATCTGAACCATAGATACTTCATCATCGCAGATAGCAATTCGCATATTGTCACTTCCTTGCTTACATATATTTATAGCTATTATATCGGATAAGTTCTTGCAATATCTATCTGGAATGTTGTGAAATGACCTTTTTTTGTTGTGAAAAGGGGCTGTGGCGAATGAATGATCATCATGACCAGATAATCCAGACCCATTTTTTCCAAAGTCTCATCAATACTCTTGGCTGCCGACTCATAGGTCTTATGCTCCGCAGCGACCTTCGATACGACAAAAAGCTGCTCTCTCGGCACACCACAGGTTCTGACACCTTCACCGACACCGCGCTCATTACCGTAAGCCTGCGCTGTATCAATATGACGGTAGCCCGTTGCAACAGCAGCCCTAACTGCATCTGCCGCGTCCGCATCATCAATAAACCATGTTCCAAGTCCAAGCTTTGGTATCTCCACACCGTTGTTCAATGTATAATTTTTGCTCAAAACACTCATCAGTTCTTACCTAAACTTTTCAATTAATCTTCTTTCCATACTTCCTTAGCCATGTTGAATACAGCCCATGCCTTTGGCCATCCCGCATAAAATGCTACATGAGTGATAACAGCAGCAATCTCCTTTGCTGTAACTCCGTTATTCTTAGCATTTTCAAGATGATACTTAAGTGATGAATCTGTCACGCCTGATGACATCAGCGCAACTACTGTGATTATGCATCTTGTCTTTAAATCAATATCTTCGTTGTTCCAGTTCTCCCCGAAAAGCACATCATCGTTAAAATGTGCAAACTCCGGTGCAAACTCTCCCAACGCATTTTTTCCTGCTGTCTGTACAATCTTAGCCATTGTAATCCTCCATTCCTGCCATATAAGACACTATCCTAATCTGTTATATTCTTCATCAGTTACAGGATCACACCATTCATTACTTGTATTCTCTCCCGGAATCTCTGCAGCAATATGTGAAAACCAGCTGTCCTTCTTAGCTCCATGCCAGTGCTTAACTTCTGGTGGAATTGCGATTACAGTTCCCGGCTCAAGGCTTACAGGCTCCTTGCCCTCTTCCTGATACCAGCCCTCTCCAGCTGTACATATAAGCATCTGTCCGCCGCCCTTTGTTGCATGATGGATATGCCAGTTATTACGGCATCCCGGCTCAAAAGTCACATTTGCAAGAAAAAGCCCGCACTTAGAATCTGTCAGCGGATTCAGGAAAGAATCACCAATAAAATACTTAGCATATGCTGTATTTGCCTGACCTGTTCCGAAAACATTCTGCTTTTCAAAATCATCCTTATCCATAAATTTCATGATAATAACACCTCTTCTTTCATAAAAATGTAAATTATTTGATACCTGTATGATACGACTTGAAGTTAGCTTTAGGGCAAGAGGTTTATGAGATTTTATATAATTTTTTTCACAAATGTGATGTCTGGTCTTCCGCTTTGGTGCACCGACTTGCGTTTTGGACTTCCACGTGCCTCCCCTCCGCTTCAAAGTCCATTCCACAGCTCTTTCTCGCTCCTTTTGGACTTCCTCGTGCCTCCCCTCCGCCTCAAGGTCCATTCCGCCACGCTCCCGCTCCCCACCACGCAAAAAAGGCGGATTGCAAAGCAATCCGCCAGTCTCATTCCGCCAATTCTAATCCGCCAGTCCAATTCCACTATTTCCATGCCAGTCATCAGCCAATTCCACCAAGTAAAGCACCTGCAATAAGTGCAACAAGTGAAAGTGGAACAAGGACATATTTGCCAAGTGGTACAAACCACTTTCCAATAGGCTTATCTGCACCTGCATTAACAGCATCAACAGCAAACTTCTTTCCTGCAACCCAGAAGAACATAATTGCTGCGAGCATTGCGCCAAGTGGGCAGATGTAGATAGATACTGCGTCCATCCAGCCTGATACAATACCCTGTATTACAAGTGACACAACACAGCCAGCCACTGCGATAATTCCAACAGATGCAACACGGTTAAGCTTAAGCTTCTCCTGAATAGTTGCAACCGGAGCTTCATACAGATTAACAAGTGAGCTCATGCCGGCAAACAGAACACATACATAGAATACAATTCCTACAATCTTGCCACCCGGCATACCATTAAATACATTTACAAGATAGATAAACATAAGTCCGGGACCACCTGAAGATAACTCGGCACCGCCTGCTGCCATACCCGGAATAATAACAAATGCAGCTAATAAAGCAGCAATAGTATCAAATACTGCAACATTTCTTGCAGAAGAAACAACATTTTCCTTATCACTAAGATATGAACCATAGATAACAGTTCCGTTACCTGCGATAGACAGTGAGAAGAATGCCTGACCAAATGCATATATCCAGAGCTTTATATCAAGAAGTCCCTTAGGATTAAGAGTAAAAATGTATTTATAACCTGCACTTGAACCTGGAAGTGTGAAAATGTATATTCCAAGACCTACAAACATGATGAAAAGCAAAGGCATCATGACCTTGTTTGCTTTCTCAATTCCGCCTGCAATACCAAGTGCCATAATAACAGCAGTTACAACCATCGCGATTATAAGCCACATATTATTGCCAAATGTGCTTGCTGTACTTCCAAACATACCACCAATAGCTGACATATCATTGCCCATTGCTGAAAGCTTTCCAGAAAATGCAAGATAAGTATATTTGAATATCCAGCCAACAACTACAGTATAGCCCATTGCCAGAGCCAGTGAGCCAAGCACAGGAATAAAACCAATTGCCTCACCTGCTTTTCTCTTTCCTGTACGCATCTGCATACAGTCGCCAAATGCTTTAATAGGTCCGCCCTTAGTCGCACGGCCAAGTGCCATCTCCTCGATAACACCTGTTGAACCTATCAATATTACAAATAATACATAAGGTATTAAAAATGTCATACCTCCCCATGCAGATACCATATATGGAAAACGCCATATATTTCCCATTCCTACTGCCGAACCGATACAGGCAAGAATAAAACCTGTACGGCTCTTAAAGCCATCTCTTTCCAATTCAATTCCGTTATTTCCCATAGCTTTAATTCCTTTCTTCCTCATATTGCCAATAGCACATCACTTGTCTGTACCAAAGATTCTTCATGAACGCTCATACGCAAAAAAGGCAAAGAAACCATTACCCCTTCCGGGTCATGGCTCCTTTGCCTTTAATGTCTGTATAATATACCATTGTGTTATTCCTGTAAAATACATGTTGGTTATAAAACCATAACCAGAAGCAATGCTTATTTATTATATCATTTATATACTTGTTTAATATATACTATCATGATATAATTTTCAGCGCTACCCCTCCTATATCTGGTAGAGAAAGGAGGGGCATTATATGGACATGTTTATGTCTCTAATTATCACTATTATGGCTGAGATAGTTTCATACTATATCTGCAAATGGCTGGATAGTGATAATCACAGGTAGCCAGCCTGGGGCTTAAGCCACCCTTCCACAATGGAATAGAAAACCCCACGAGAAAGCAGCTCGTGGGGTTTTCGTTCATTATATGAACATGTTTGTCTTTACAATGGAATTATATCACACCCCATTGTATATTACAAGTATATTCTCTTTTTATTTAATTATACCATTTAAACAGTCTGATTCATGTGTAATTCTTTAGAATATCTCCTACATAATCCACATCTGTGCCAGATACATCACAACTGGCATTGTAATAATTGAAAACAGCGTTGACAGGCAGACCATACATACCGCCCGCTCATAATTCTGCCCGAATTTCTGTGCAAATATTGCCGTACTCGTTCCAACCGGTGTTGCCGCAGCAATTAGTGTAATCATTCCAATCTGACCGTGTCCCGCCGGTATAATATAAAGCACAAGCAGTGTAAGCAGCGGAATTATTATAAGCCTGACAAACGATGCCAGATACAGGGACGGATTAAGCAGTAAGTCACGGATCCTTACACATGACAGATAATATCCCAGTACTATCATGGCTGCAGGTGTATTAAGTGCCGCAACTCCAGCCATCGTGCTGTTTATTACACCTGGCAGTTTAATTCCCGTAATAAAAAGAAACAGTCCTATAACAAGTGATATTGTCACAGGATTGACGAATACCTTTTTTATATTTATCATATCCTTGCGGCGGGTTATTATCACAATTCCGTATGTCCACTGCAACAGATTAAGAATACTTGCAAATGATGCAACATAGAATGCTGCATCATTTCCAAATACCGCAGTTACAAGTGGAATTCCGATAAATCTGCCTTGCCGTTTCATCATCACATCCACTTGCCCATACAGGACACATATCAGTAGAACAGATGATAGACGAGAAATTCATTGACCTTGCAGATTCCCCATCCTACGCCGGAGTGTTCAATTCAATATTCAGTAAATGTAAGAAAACTCCTCAGATAGCCTACTCATGCAATGATTACATATTACAGGGCAAACTCATAAGTCTCGGTCTTGGAGTATCATTTGTTGCTTCTGTAACATGGACAAGCAGCAGCCTTCCTGAAAACATAAGCCTGCTGCATATAGATGACTGTCCACATTTCAGAAGCATTTATTATCAGCCGCTTGGCTCATTCTGCTCAGAAAATCAGCGAATCTTCGAGCACCAGCTTGAAGAATATTTCAAAAATTTGAATAATTAATGCACCTCTAATGGTGTGTCTTCACCGGCTGCAAACTGCACAACACTCTTAACTGAAGACTCAACCATATCAGACACAGCCTGATCTGTGAAAAATGCAACATGAGGTGTGACAATAGTATTCTGGAAAGACTTAAGTATGATGTAATCATGATTAACAACAAGGTCATCATACTTACGGTCTGTACGGATAAATTCATCCTCACCCTCACAGCAGTCAGTTCCAACTGAACCAATCTTGCCACTCTCAACAGCCTCAATCAGATCCTTTGTATCAACAAGCGCACCCCTTGCCGCATTTATAAGGATAACGCCATCCTTCATCTTTGCAATTGAATCCTTATTAATCATATGATATGTCTCATCACTTAAGAAAGTATGAAGCGAGATAATATCTGCTCTGGCATACAATTCATCAAGAGTTACATACTCAACATTTTCAAGGCCTTTTGCAGGATATGGGTCATACGCAATAATCTTACATCCAAATCCTGAAAGATTCTTAATTACTGCCTTTCCAATTCTTCCTGTTCCGATAATACCTACTGTCATATTCTGCATTTCACGTCCACATATAGGACCAAGTGAATAATCTGCTGTGTGTGAACGCATCATTACATACAAAGCCTTGCGGATACACATAAGCATAAGCATTACTGTATAATTGGCAACTGAATATGGCGAATATCCGCTGTGTGCAACACGGATTCCAAGGCGCTTTGCTGCCTCAAGGTCAACACTGTTATATCCGATTGTCCTGAAACCGATGTACTTTACACCCTCTGCTGCAAGCTTTTCTAGAACAGGTGCTGACAAGTCACACATGCCATCGCACACCGACATAGCCTCACAGCCTTTGACACTTTCTATATCATCTGCTGTAAATCCGCTCCTATTAATCTGTAATTCCACCTTGTATACATTTGCAAATGTATCAAAATACTGTTTTTCGTCTGGACGAACGCTGAATGCTGCTATCTTCATAACTTTTCACTCCTCCTACTTAATCCACTCGTATGTAAGTTTTCCAAGAATCTCAATTCCCTTAACAATCTGCTCATCAGAAGGTGTCGAATAATTAAGTCTGAATCCATTAGACTTCTGGCTCTCATCTGCTAAGAACGCTGCTCCCGGAACTGAGAGAACACCTCTGTTAATAGCCTCCCTTACAAATGGTGCAGAATCCATTCCCTCTGGCAGGAATGCCATTACGAAAAGTCCGCCCTCAGGGTGACCGAAGGTTACTGAAGGATGGAATTCCTTCTTCATGCACTCCATCATGAGATTACATTTGTGCTCATACACCTTTCTTGAATCCTCAAGATGTTTGTCGAAATCATAGTTATTAATATATTCATTACAAATGTACTGGAAAAGTACAGTTGAATGTACATCTGTGCACTGCTTTGCAACTGTAAGCGGTCCTGTGAGCGACTTGTTAAATACAAGAAAACCAAGACGGAATGCAGGTGCCATTACCTTTGAGAAGCTTCCTGCATATATAACCCTGCCCTCTGTATCCATCGACTTGATAGTTGGCACATTTTCACCTGCAAATCTTAATTCACCGTAAGGATTGTCCTCTAATATTGCGATATCATATTTGCAGCAAAGCTCATACACTTTTTTTCTCTTCTCAAGGGAAGTTGTAATTCCTGTAGGATTCTGGAAAGATGGAATTGTGTATAAAAGCTTTGCATCAGGATTAGCCTTTAAAGCCTCCTCAAGCGCATTTATATTCATTCCGTCCTGCTCCATTGGGATTCCTACAAGCTTTGCACCGTAAGAACGGAATGTATTAAGGCAGCCTACAAATGCAGGCTCTTCAGTAAGCACAACGTCTCCTTCATTAACAAGTGCCTTAGTTGTAAGGTCCGCACACTGCTGTCCGCCTGACACTATGAAAAGCTCATTATTCTCAAAATCAAAGCCTTCCTTCTTCTCAAGATATTTCTTCATAGTATCACGCAGGGGTGTATAACCTTCACTCAGTCCATACTGTAATAAAGAAACCGGATTCTCGCCAAGTCCCTTTGCCGCTATCTCTTCTATCTCCCTGCATGGAAATGTCTCTGCTGACGGATTGCCACCACCAAAAGATATAATATCCTTGCTTGCTCCTAACTTAAAAAGTTCTCGTATCATCGAACCATGAACACCTGATAAACGATTAGAAATCTCGTATTCCATATATATTTCCTCCTTCAAATACTTGCTAATGCAAAAAAAGAGCCAGAATCCCCTAAAGACTTCCGGCTCCTTTGCCCTTGATAAAGGTATCATAACCCCTAATGTCATTCCTGTAAAATACATGTTAGTTATAAAATCATAAATCATAGCAATAGTTATTATTCGTATTTTTTATATACTTGTTTATTATATATTGTTATGATATAATTCCTAGTGCTACCCCTCCCATACCTGGTAGAGAAAGGAGGTGGATTGCTTGGATGCACTTGTGTCCTTAATTATCTCTATCTTGGCAAATATAGCTTCGTACTATATCTGCAAATGGCTGGACAGAGATAACAGACGGTAGCCAGCCTGGGGACTAAGCCACCCTGCCAGAACGGAATAGAAAACCCCACGAGCCCTAACTCGTGGGGTTTTCGTAGATTGCTTGAATGCACTACTTGTATCCAATGACATTCTATCACATGCCATCAGACATTACAAGTATATTCTTTTTCTTTTCAAATATTATAAAATTATCAGACAACTTTTCACTTATCCCAGCTTCCCTCTTCTCTTAAGATATACGAATGCTGCGACGCATATCATAACTGATAACACCGAGCCTGCTGGTGCGGCAAGTCCCATCGGAAACAGCGTAGCCGGGAACAGCTTTGAAGCAAGATAAGACCCTGGAACTCTCACAAATGTAATCGAAATTATATTATGCATGAATCCGATATAAGACTTTCCATAAGCTGCAAAATATCCGCTGAAGCAGAAATGCACACCTGCAAACATTGTATCAATTATGTAGCTTCTCATATACTGTGTTCCAAGTAAAACCACATTTGAATCAGAAGTAAACAGGCCAATAAGTCCGACAGCGATAAACTGCATAACTATTGCTACCACAATTCCATACGTACATGTTATAAATGTTGCGTATTTCAGTGTCAGAGCCGCGCGGTCATGCTTACCCGCTCCTATATTCTGGGCTGAAAGTGCTGAAACTGTCGCAAGCATAGATGATGGAATTATAAATATTGCACTTATTATTTTCTCAACAATACCCACTGCTGCCGATGTATCAAGGCCCCTGTGGTTGGCAATCATCGTTATTATAATGAATGCTGCCTGAATACATCCGTCCTGTATTGCAACCGGAATTCCGACCTTTAATATCTCACCCATTACCTCCCGCTGTGGTTTTAAAGCATTTGCAGACACATGTATTCCGGTCTTTTTCACTTTAATAGCAATTAACGATACTATTACGCTAAGTGTCTGGGCAAGTGTTGTTCCAAGTGCCGCTCCTATAGGACCTAAACTGCATGCACCGATAAACAGATAATCAAGCACGATATTAGCAGCACATGCAACAGCAATAAAATACATCGGACTCTTAGAATCACCCATTCCCCTGAATATTGAACTTATTATATTGTAAGCAGTTATGAATGGTATTCCGATAAAGCATATTATAAGGTAAGCAACTGTTCCACTTACAGCCTCCTCAGGAATCGCAATAAGACTGACAATCGGCTTTACAAGTGCTAAAAGAACAACCGTAAGCACAATCGACAATCCCATAAAAAGAGTTATTGTATTACCAATTGCAACACCCGCATTTTTCTTATTATCAGCACCAATCGCCCGGCCGATAACTACCGTTGTTCCCATTGCAAGCCCCACAATAATTACCGTCAGCATATGCATTACCTGACTTCCATTAGACACAGCCGTTATCGAGTCAACGCCACAAAACTGACCTGTTATGAATAAATCGGCCATTCCGTACAAAGTCTGTAAGAAATACGACAGCAGATACGGCAAAGCAAAATATACAATCGTCTTAGATACGCTTCCTGTTGTAAGGTTCTTTTCCATCTTCTCTTCTCCTGATTAAAATGTGCTGTTTTGTCTATTTGCACTGTGTGGACTGGTGTCTGGCTGTATGTGTGCCTGTGTGGACTCTCAGGTTTTCTTCACCTAGTGGGAGTAAATGCCATAATACGCATAATTCAAAAATTAGCAGCCACCCTCAAAGTAGCTGCCAATATATTAAAGCTTACAACTGTTGTAAGGTCAACCTCTATTTTATTTTCATTACCGGAATACTTATCTGCCCAAGCCTTTGTTCAGTCTTTCTTGACACAAGCTTATCCCCACACAGTCTCACCATTAATATAATCAGTCATAAAATATACAATCTTGTTCCAAAGCTCATACTCTACAATATGTCTTGTTTCTTTAATTATCCTGAGACATTTTTTAATTACATCTGAAGAATCTCCATCTGCCAGCTCTAACAACTTTTTGTATGTCTTATGCCCCTCACTTTTCTCTTTCTCTGTCCATCTCACTTCTTCGGTATCCTCTATTTTATTAAGAAAAATATACATAAATACCGGCATATCTTTTTCCTGTCTCCATTCCATACATTTATCCTCCATAAAATATGTCATCCTTCCACTGCCATCATAATAAGTATCAATCCAAAAAAAGTAATGCAAAAATACATTAGCACTACATACATATGATCACCTCTTTGTTAAAAACACTATCATATTCACTTTAAACCAACTTTAAATTGTATTTTAAGTCTCTCTGTGCTACTATTTAAGCATAAGAGTTAAACCTAACTTTAGGTCAACCCAATAATAGTGAACATTTTGTGAATTTTATTATCACATTTGTAAAAAACTAATATCAGGTAAGCAAGGCTTACAGAAAGCAGGTGTGTTATGTACACAATAGGACAGGTTTCAGAAATGTTTAATCTTCCCGTTTCAACATTAAGATATTATGATAAAGAAGGATTATTCCCTTTTATGCAGCGTGCCTCTGGAATAAGACAGTTCTCTGACACAGAAATTGCTGCTCTTAAGCTTATTGAATGTCTCAAAAAATCAGGTCTTGAAATCCGCGACATCAAGCAGTTTATGGAATGGTGTCAGGAAGGCAGCAGAACTTACGAACTCAGAAAACAGCTTTTTGAGAGACAGAGAGCCGCTGTTGAAAAAGAGATGGAAAAAATGCAGGAAACTCTTGATATGCTTACTTTCAAGTGCTTCTATTACGAGCAGGCTATCAAGGACGGCAACGAGGACGGAATACATTCAATGCTTCCAGACAAGCTCCCCGCCGATATTCAGGCTGCCTACGACAACTCACACAAATAATTATTATTTGCTTATTATATTTAACACAAAATATGGAGGCTAATATATGTTCAAATCTTTAGAAGTTAAATATCCTAAGTTTTATCAGGTATTCAGATTCATTATAGTTATAATTGCTTCCGTGCTGTACGCATGGAATTTAAGATGCTTTGCCAAAGTCGCAGACCTACTGCCAGGAGGCTTTTCAGGAGTCTCCCTGTTATTTCAGGCAATCGGACTACGTTTTTTTTATATCAGCATCCCATTTACAATATTCAATGTGGCACTTAACATTTTCCCAGCTTACATTGCCTACCGCTACATCGGCAAGAAGTTTACCATCTACTCAATCGTGGTAATTATACTTTCCAGTGTGCTTGTTGATATCCTTCCTCCATACATTTTTACAGAAGATATCCTGCTTATAAGCGTTTTTGGCGGAATTATCAACGGATTTGCAATAAGCCTGTGCCTCAATGTCGGCACTACCACAGGTGGAACTGATTTCATAAGCATTTATTTTTCTCATATTAAAGGAATAGACGCATGGAACTATATTCTTCTTGGTAATGTTGTGATTCTGCTCATCGCAGGCGGACTGTTTGGCTGGTCAATCGCGCTCTACTCAATAATATACCAGTTCTGTAGCACTCAGGTAATCCAGTTCATGTACAAACGCTACCAGAAGATGACATTATTCATCATTTCTGACAAATCCGAAGAAATCTATCACGCCATAAAGAATACAACCAACCACGACGCCACGCTTTTCAAGGGAATCGGCTGCTACGAGGAAAAAGAGCGCACGCTCATATACTCAGTAATCAACTCCGAAGCGAAACGTGAGCTTATCACATTGATTCGCTCAATTGACAAGCACGCATTTATAAATGTGGTAAAAACCGAAGAGCTTGACGGCAGATTTAACGATATTCCACATGATTAATCAGGACACAGAATATTCGTACTCATATCATATTTTAATCAAATTTCTCCAATAAACTATAGACAATCAATTAACATACACTAAAGAAATGGAGAGATGACTATGATTAAATTAAATAAAATCAAAAGGAATTGCGTAGCCGCAGTTATTCTTACTATGTGTCTTATGACTGCTGGCTGTGCCAGAAATTCGACTTCAACTACTACTGCATCAGGCGGTGAGACTACCATCACTTCAGGCATTACTAAAGAAGACACAGATGTAACTCACGCAGATGATGCTGAGAATTACAGAGTCTCCATTACAAGTGATTTCACTGTGACATCTGATACATCAGATGGAGTTACACAGTCAGGTTCTGTATACACAATCACAAAGGCTGGTGAATATACAGTAGCCGGTCTTTTATCAGAAGGACAGCTTATTGTTGACGCAGGTGATGAGGACGAGATTACTATCGTATTAAACGGAACATCTATCACATGTTCAAGTGGTTCACCTATATACGTTAAAAATGCTTCCGAAGTCAAGATTAAATCAGAAGAGAACACATTTAACGAGGTAATTGACAAACGTGCTGAAGCAACTGACGATTCTTCTGACGACGCCGGTAACGCAGCAATCTATGCAACATGCGACTTAAAGCTTGTCGGTAAGGGAGCTTTAGTTGTAACTGGCAATTACAATAATGGTATCCAGAGCAAAGACGACCTTTCTATCAAAAATGTGATTGTTAAAGTTACTGCTGTAAACAATGCCATCAAAGGCAACGACGCCGTTGATATTGAATCTGGAAATATAATTGCAATCTCCGCTAAAGGCGATGGCATCAAGACTTCTAACAGCAGTATTTCTAACAAGGACAACCAGAAGGGAATCGTTACAATCACTGGCGGTAATATTGATGTATATGCAGCCTGTGATGGTATAGACGCAGCCTACGGGGTAGATATATCAGGTGACGGTAACTTAAACATCTATACAGATACTTACTCTGAATATAGTGAAGAAGTTACAACATCTGGCAGTTCTTCCGGTTCAAGCAGCTCTACTAATAAAACTGCTTCTGCCAATACTGTTTCTTATGTGGCAGCTTCTGACACTATCGCCAACGCACCTGGCGGCTTTGGTGGTGGCAACATGGGTGGCATGGATGGTCAGAACGGTGGTAATGCTCCTGATATGAACGGCGGTTCCGGTGGTAATAAGGCCGGCGGCGACCGTCCAGGAATGCCTGGTGACTTTAATGAATCCGGTAATTCTTCTGGACAGTCCTACTCAACTAAGGGTATTAAAGCAGAAAGCGAAATAAATATTTCAGGCTTTACAATTAACATAAGTTCGACAGATGACGGTATCCATGCCAACTCTGACTCAGGTGTACTTGAAACCGGCGAGGATGGCAAAGGAACTATTGTTATCAATGGTGGTTCAATTACAATTTCTTCAGGTGATGACGGCATACACGCTGACAAACAGCTTGATGTCAATGACGGTTACATTAATGTAGTAACTTCATACGAAGGACTTGAAGCCATAACTATCAACTTAAATGGTGGCAAAATATATGTATATGCTACTGATGATGGCATTAATGCCTGCACAGGTGATGGAAAGACTTCTCCAATTGTCAATGTAACAGGCGGATATATAGATGTCACAACTGCGTCTGGTGATACTGATGGTATTGATTCTAATGGAAATTACGTACAGACCGGTGGATTTGTATTAGTTAAAGGCGGCAGTTCATCTGGAAATGTATCAGGATCAATTGATGTAGATGGTACCGTAACGATAACTGGTGGAACATGCGTTGCCCTCGGTGGTGTATGCGAAACACCTATAAACTCTGCTAATGCTTATGTATTAAGTTCCGTATCATTCAGTTCTGGAAGCTATTCACTTAAAGATTCTTCTGGCAAAGAAGTAATAAGCTTCACTGTTGACAGTACATTCAGCAACGGCTGGATATGCTCTGACACTCTTGTAACCGGCACAAGCTACACACTCTACCGGGGTTCAGATTCTATTGCAGACTGGACTCAGGAATCTGGAACAATGGGAGCTTCTGGGACTGGCGGCTTCGGCGGTGGCATGGGCGGTCAGAATGGTGGTAATGCGCATGATATGAATGGGCAGAACGGCGGATTCGGCGGCAGACGATAAGATACTTCACATTTACTCTCCTTATTTTCTTAAAACAGTCACTGGATTTTGATATGCCTCCTGTCTACTTGACAGGGGGCATATCATTTTTCTGGTGGCTGTTTTCATATATCTCCCTATATCCCGCATAGCATAAATTCCTAATAAACCTACCAAATCATTATCCACCATTACTTTAGTATGTCAATTAAACATCTTATTTTATTAAATTGTCTTTCAAAACCCACTAACTATATACATAATCATAATTTAGTAGGCATTTTCACGGAAGATTTCATCTTTAAGAGCCTCTAATTCAGAAAAATCCAGGAAAAAGACCTACTCAAAAAGCTATTCACAGCTGTTTCGTAGGTTTGCTCCCTCCGCATCAGGTTATAATTCTCTCAAGCAAACCTACTCAATGACATATTATAGGCATAATAGTAGCTTCCTGTATAATTCAAAGTGTAAAGAGTAAATGATTTTACAAAAAT
>ERZ857840.1611-NODE-1611-length-24900-cov-3.350735_pt1 | contig 24900 bp, 17 predicted proteins | sample MGYA00519760_ERZ857840 | MGnify/ENA primary metagenome ERZ857840 (study PRJEB31778, sample SAMEA3449371) | human gut metagenome | biome: human gut; feature: human-associated habitat; material: faeces | place: United Kingdom | collected 2010/2012 ... | reverse complement strand
GAGGGCGGCTGCGGGGCTGATAGAGGGCGTCGGTGTTCAAATTTGCCCTTCATTTCAAAGCTAAACACCGCCAAGCAGGCGCATAGCGAGCGCAGCGAGCGATAGCCTGCTGTGCCCTCTATCGGGCCCGCGGCCGCCCTCGCCCGCCCCTCGCGCCGCTTCAGCCGAACAACCGTTAGTGCGCTTCGGCCCAGTTCTCGCCGCTGCTCACTTCGGCAATCAGCGGAACCTTGAGCCCCACAACCGAATCCATGACGCTTGCGACCATGTCGGAAAGGCGTTGCACCTCTCCTGCCGGCACGCTGAAGTCGAGTTCGTCGTGCACCTGCAGCATAAGTTTCGCCTCAAAGCCGTCAGCGACCAAGCGGCGCTCAACCTCGTTCATGGCGAGCTTGATGATATCGGCCGCACTGCCCTGCATGGGATGGTTCATCGCCGTGCGCTCGCCGAAGCTGCGCTGCATTTTGTTGCTCGCCTTCAGCTCGGGAATATGGCGCTTGCGGCCGAACATCGTGGTCGCGAACCCGCGTTCCTTCGCCTCTTCAACCGTCTCGTCGAGGTAGGCGCGCACGCGCGGATAGGCCTCAAAATAACGGTCAATCATATCTTGAGCCTCTTTGAAACCGATTCCCAGGCTTTGGGCCAAGCCGAACGCCTGCTGGCCATAGACGATGCCGAAGTTCACGGCCTTCGCGCGACTGCGCAGCTGCGGGGTGACCTCTTCCACGGGAATGCCGAACACGCGCGCGGCGGTGTTGGCATGGAAGTCGGCGCCCGAGCAGAACGCATCTATTAGGTGCTCGTCGCCCGACAGATGCGCGAGCAGGCGAAGCTCGATTTGCGAGTAGTCGGCCGAAACGAACACGTCGCCCTCGCGCAGCGGCACGAAGCAAGCACGCACACGGCGGCCGAAATCGGTGCGCACGGGAATGTTCTGCAGGTTCGGATCGCTCGACGACAAACGGCCCGTGGTAGTGACCGTTTGGTTGAAGCTCGTGTGCACCAAGCCATCGATGCGACGCATGCGCGGCAGGGCGTCGAGGTAAGTGGACTTCATTTTCGCGAGCTCGCGATAGCGCAGCACCTTGGCCGCGATGGGATGCACGTCCACGAGCTTGCCGAGCGTTTTTGCGTCGGTGGAATAGCCACGCGAGTTCTTCTTGCCCGCCGGCAACTCGAGCACTTCAAACAGAATATGGCCGAGCTGCTTGGGCGAATCGACGTTGAATTCCTCACCCGCAAGCTCATAAATCTCGGCGCGCAACCCCTCGAGCTCGGTCGTGGTTTCCTGCGCCATACAGGCGAGCTTGTCGACGTCGATGCGCGCGCCCACGCGTTCCATTTGCGCGAGCGTCGAGACGAGCGGCAAATCGATGCGCTCGTACACCTCGAGCGAGCCGTCGCGCTCGAGCGCCTCGCGCAGCGCATCGGTCAAACGGTGCGCGACGAGGGCATGCGTCGCAGCCTGCGCTCGCTCGTCTTCGCACTCAGGCAAAGCCGCGCCCAAATACGCGTCGCACAACGAGCTGTATTCATATTTCGTGACATTGGAATTCAGCAGGTATGCGGCCAAACCAATGTCGAAGAAGCGCGCTGCATGCATCTCGGATGCATCGATGAGCGCCGCTTCCGCGGAATCGACTGGATAGATTTCCTGCAGCGCGCGCTTGCAATCGAGCGCGCAGAAATGACCCGAACGCACGATTTCCGCAAACGTCTCGTGGGCATCTTCGCCCTCAAACATGAGCACCGAATCGGGCAGGCCGACGAACAGGCGGTGCGGCTCGGCAAACAAGCTTTCCTGCGCCTCAACGAGGAATTCCACGCCCAGGCACACGTCATGCTCCATGGCGGTTTTCAACGCGTCGTGCGCGTAGTCGCCCACGACAGGCGCCAAGCTGGGCAGCTCGAGCGCGGCGGGCGCGGCAAGCGATTCGTCGGCGCCGGCAAGAGCAAGCACCTTGGCCAAATGAGCGTTGAAGCGCACCTCGCCAAAAGCCTCGGCGACCTTCGCGCTGTCGAAGTCGGGGAATTTCACTCCCTCCAAATCGAGTTCGAACTCCACATCGCGCACGATGGTCGCCACACGGCGGCTCGTGTATGCGTCTTCCTTATGTTCGGTAAGGTTTTGCAGCTGCTTGCCCTTGAGCTTGTCGAGGTTGTCGTAGATGCCGTCGATGCTGCCGTAGTTCTGCAGAAGCTTCGCGGCGGTCTTGTCGCCAATGCCGGGCACGCCGGGAATGTTGTCTGACGAATCGCCCTTCAGGCCCAAGAAGTCGGGGAACTGCGCGGGTGTCACGCCATAGCGCTCCTCGACCTCGGCGGGACCGTAAATCGCGACATCGGTGATGCCTTTTTTCGTGGTAACCACATGCGTGCGATCGGTCACGAGCTGGTAGACGTCTTTATCGCCGCTCACGAGCAGGGTTTCGTATCCCAGCTCTTCGTCGCGGGCCGACACCGTGCCCAGCACGTCGTCGCCTTCCCAACCCTTCACGCGAATAACGGGCACGTTCATCGATTCGAGCAAATGCTCGATAACGGGGAATTGCGCCTTGAGCTCAGCATCCATCGGCGGGCGCTGGGCTTTGTACTGCTCGAGCGCCTCCATGCGGAATGCCGGACGTCCAGCATCAAACGCGCATACCACAGCATCGGGGCGAGCCATTTCATAGAATTTCAGGAACATGGACAGAAAGCCGAACGCGGCATTCGTGGGCGTGCCATCGGGCGCGTTCATCGTGGCCGGCACCGCATGGTATGCGCGATGCATGAGCGAATTGCCGTCGATTACGGCGATTTTCTTTGGCATAATACGTCCTTCGACCGATTTCGGCTGCTTGTGCCGCGCACGCTGGCGGCATGGGGTTGTACTTCATAAAGTATAGCCCGTGCGGCCCCTCGAAATCGAGAAGCACCCACAACGCGCAGAAACGCGCCCAATGCCCAAGCGAAGGCATGCGCACTCGTCGCTTCCTTCAAGCCTCGACTTGGAAGAAACGGAGCCAATCTATGTTCGCTTTACATATATCACTACCCATCGCATGCTTTTTTCTCGCGTGCGCAGCCCTGCTCGCATTCGCCCTGGCGTTTCGATCGCGGCTGCGCGGGCGGTTCGCAAGAGTGCTCGACCGCGCACGCCCCATCGTGACCATCGCATGCGTGCCCATAGGCTTTTGGCTGATGGAGGCGCCCTACAACACCATATTGAACCAGATGAGAACCCAATGGATGGTTTTAAGCCTCGTGGTTTTGGCGCTCATATACGCCGTGGTGTACTTCCTTGGACAGCGCACGAAGGGCGCCATGGTCGCGTTTCTTGTGGCATGCTTCGTAAGCGGTGTGGCCAACCATTTCGTCGCGCAGTTCAAAGGCCAGCCCGTTCTGCCTTCCGACGTGCTCGCCATTCACACCGCGGCGTCGGTCGGCGGCGGCTACGAATATGCCATCGACAACACGCTCGCATTCTGCATCGCCGTGATGCTCGCCGCATTCGCGGCAATTACCGTTGTGCCGAGCGCCTTGCACACGCGGAAAGCCGCCATCGCGAACACCGCCCTTGGCGCGTTAGCCCTTGCCGTGTGCTGCGTCGGTTTCTCGACGATCAACATCGAAAACGACTTGAACGTCAACGTCGACGTGTGGAGCAGCCTCGATTCCTACCAGGCGCAAGGATCGCTTTTGTGCTTCGCGCAGCGCGCCCAAAAGATCTCGCCGCACGAACCCGAAGGCTATTCCGAAACGCGCGCCGCTGAGCTTCGCAGCCAGAAGGCCATGACGGAAACCGTCGACGAGCTCATCGATGACCCGCATGTGGTAAGCGCCGCCGAAGCCACCGACCCCGACGTGCGCCCCACCATCATCGCCATCATGAACGAAACGTATTCCGACATTTCGACGTATCCACAGCTGGCGGAAAGCTACGGCGGCCCCATTCCCTTCTCCACATACGAGGGAACCATTGCCACGGGCGATGTCTACGTATCGGCGATGGGCGGCGGCACGTGCAACAGCGAGTTCGAGTTCCTCACGGGATCGAGCATGGGCCTTTTGGGGCCAGGCGTGTACCCCTATATGCTCTACAACCTTGAAGGCGTTGACAACGTGGCGTCGTATTTGAAATCGATCGGCTATGCCACAAGCGCCATTCACCCCGCCGACGCGCAGAACTGGCGCCGCGATCGCGTGTACGAGCAGCTCGGCTTCGACGAATTCTTCGACATCACAAGCTTCGATGGCGCCGAATATTTCCGCGACATGGTGTCGGATGGTGCGACCTACGACAAAATCCTGCAAATCATGGATGAAGGCGAAGGGCCGCAGTTCATCTTCGATGTGACCATCGCCAACCACGGCGGCTATGACACGGGAACGATTGCAGAAAAAGACATGATGCGCATCGACATGGACGGCGAGGAATCGGCCGAGGTCAATGAATACGTGACGGCAATCGCGCGCGCCGATGCCGATTTGGCGGCATTTCTGGCGAAGCTTGCCCAACGCGAAGAGCCCATTGTGGTCGTGCTGTTCGGCGACCACCAGCCAGGATTCGTCGAGCAACTCGCACCTACGGGCGACTCCGACGAAGAGCCCACCGTCGACGATGCGCAGCGGCGCTACATGACCCCTTACATGCTGTGGACGAACGACGAGCAACTTTCGCGCCATGTGCGGCACGGCGGCGACACGAGCCTGAACTATCTGGCAGCCACTACCCTGAAAACGGCCGGTTTGCCGCTCAACGAGTACTTCGCATTCCTTTATGCCACGAAGCAATCGCTGTCGGCGATTAATTTGAACGGCTATATGGACGCGGAAGGCGTATGGCACTGGAACGACGATGCCGACAGCTCTTCTGCCGAAGCGGTTGCCGATTTGGCAATCGTGCAGCACCAAAACCTCTTCGACAACAAACAGTAGCACGGGCAGCAACACGAACAAGGGCTCCCTAGTTGGGAGCCCTTTTGCTTGCAACGATGACCGCGTTCGCGCAGGGTCGGAATATATAAAAGCCCCAGCAAAAGCCCCTTCCACGGAATCGAAAGATGGCACCTTGCGCGCCCCAAACGCAAAACAAGCCGCTCCGAAGAGCGGCTTGCGGGCGACAGAGAGAACTGCCTGAGGTTATTTCTTCAGGTCGTCGAGGCTTGCGGCCTTGCCACCGTAAAGGGCCATGGCCTCAAAGTGGATCTTGGCGACACCAACGAGGTCGGTGCCGTTTTCCTCGTTGTAGTTGTCGAGGTAGGGCTGGTGCTGGAAGTAGTTCGCGTCGAGGCTGCCGTCAGACAGGGCGACGTTGGGCTGCACGTAGTCGGTGAACTCAACGACCTCGAGCGTCCAACCCTTAGCAGCGAGCAGGTCTTTCGCGGCATTCAGAATCTCGGCGTGAGGCGTGGGCGAAGCGCCAACCTTGATGGTGGTGTCGTCGCCGGTGGCCTGCGGAATGTCGTCAACGACGGTGAACACAGGCACGACGGTGCCAGAATAGGTGCTCGTGATGAAGTCGGAAACCTTCTGGCTCTGCAGCGCAGCGAGCAAAGCTTCGGTCTTGGCAGACTTCTCGTCGCCGGAACGAACGGCAACGACGTTGCCGTATTCCTGAGCGGCCTGGGAGTCGGCGCCCTCAGCAGCGAATGCGGTCGACGGATCAAGGCCCGCGCCCAGGGCGTAGTTGCCGTTGATCACCGCGGCGTCAACGTCGGAAAGTGTGCGAGGGACGCTTGCGGCTTCCGTTTCGACGAACTGGATGTTATAGGGGTTTTCTTTGATGTCGTTGGTGGTAGCCGTGAGGCCCACGCCGTCGTTAAGCGTGAGCAAGCCCTCGTCCTGCAGCAGCAGAAGCGCGCGAGCCTCGTTGGTCGCATCGGACGGAACGGCAATTTGATGCTGCAAGGACGAAGACCCGCAGCCGGCGAGTGCCACGGCGAGCACGCCCGTGGCGGCGGCGCATGCAACGATGCGCACGACGTTTTTCAGGTTCATAGCGAAACCCTTTCCTTTCAGCGAGCCAAACGGCTCGCACCTTCGAAGCGCCTGGGCGCTTCCCTTCCCTATCCAAATTCCCTAAAGGAAATGAACGCAATATGGGTGCACGAACCCAAGGCCAGCATGTGACCTGGGGAAACTATACGAAAAAATGATTAGCGAACGCGGTGGTCGATCTTGCGGGCGATGGCCGAGCAAATGCTCTGCGCGATTTGCACGATGATTACGCACAGCACGATGGCCACGACCATGACGTCGTCTTGATAGCGCTGGTAGCCATAGCGAATGGCGATGTCGCCAATGCCGCCCGCGCCCACCGTGCCGGCCATGGCCACGAAGCCGAACAGCGTGATGAACGTAATGGACAGGCCGCGCACCAAAGACGGCATGCTTTCGGGCAGAAGCACCTTGCTGATGATTTGCCAGGTGCTCGCGCCAAAGCTTTGCGCAGCTTCGACGAGGCCGCCGTCGATTTCGGCGAGGCTTTGCTCGACCATGCGCGCAACGAAGGGCGCAGCCGACACGGTGAGCGGCACGATAGCCGCGCCCACGCCAAGCGAAGTGCCTACGATGGCTCGCGTGAACGGAATCATGAAGACGATAAGGATGATGAACGGAATGGAACGCATGATGTTCACTATCCAACCAAGCACGCTGTTGAAGATGCGGTGGGGATGCAGGCCGCCCGGCTCGGTCAAAACGAGCAGAACGCCCACAGGGATGCCAATGACGTACGCGAACAGCGTCGAGAGCACGGTCATGACGATGGCGTCCCACGTGCCCTGAGCCATAAGGGCGCCATACTGAGCGATGAATGCGTTGATCGCCTCCATTAGTTGCCCCCTTTCGCGCACGCGAAGCCCTGGTCGGCTTCAATGAGCAGGCGCGTTGCGGCGCTCTGCGGATCGCCGAACACATCGGCGGTTTTGCCTTGCTCGGCAATGCTGCCGGCCTCAATGACGGCCACCTTGTTACAAATTTGCTCGGCAACCGAAAGGGAGTGCGTGATAACGACCATAGTGACGCCAAGCTCTTTGTTGATATCGCGCAGAAGGCCTAGGATCGAGTGCGTCGTAAGCGTGTCGAGCGCACTCGTGGCTTCGTCGCACAGCATGATCTTCGGGTTCGAAGCAAGGGCGCGCGCAATGGCGACGCGTTGCTGCTGACCGCCCGAAAGCTGGCTGGGGTAATTATTCGCCTTGCCGGAAAGCCCCACGAGTTCGAGAAGTTCGAGCGCGCGAGCTTCGGCCTGCTTCTTCGGCGTGCCATGCAGTTCGAGCGGGAACGTGACGTTGCGCAGCACCGTGCGCTGGGCGAACAGGCTGAAATTCTGGAAAATCATGCCAATGGACTGGCGCAAATCGATGAGCTGCTTGCCAGAATAGTCGGTCACATCGGCGCCATCGATGAGCACGCGGCCCGCCGTGGGACGCTCGAGCAGGTTGATGCAGCGAACGAGCGTCGACTTGCCCGCGCCCGACTGGCCGATGATGCCGAACACGTCGCCCGACTCAACATGCAAGTTGATATCGCACAGCGCCTCGTGCACGCCGGCCGAGCCGACATAGGTTTTCGAAAGGTGGTCTAAAACAATCATGATGCCTCAATAAAGAGATAGAAAATGGAGCAGTTCCGCAAGGTATGCGCGGCTGGGCCGCGGGCGTTACGCCTGGGTATCAGCGCACGAACGCAGGCACCCAGGCTTGGGCATCTCGCATGCGTTCATGGCCATGATATGTGCGGAAATCGTATTCATAACTGCGTATACTACCTGATGGATTGAGGGCGTCAATAAAAATCGCCCGCTTTTTCGACGGGCGATTCTTGGAATAATCGATGATTCGCTATCTGTTTTGCAGATATCCTATATATAACTGCAGTTGAGAACGCTATTTTAAGACTGGCTTCGAGGACGGGTACAGCTCGTCGTAGCGCTCAAGGTAGGGGTTGTTGCCGCCTACGTAGTTCGCCGACAGCGCCGCGAGAATCTCGTCTTGGTGTTCCGAGGGAACTTCGTACTGCACGCTTACCGCCCACGCATCGGTCAACGACGTAATGCGGCCAATCTGGCAATCGTAGAGCTCAATCAGGTTGGCGGCATCGGTCGCATACGGCGAGCTGTTGGAAACCTTCAGGTTCTCAATTTCGGCTTTGGCGGCCTCAAGATCGCTCTTCACCTTTTCGGCCGTCGCCTGCGACGCCTGGCGCTTGTTCATATCGCGCGCAATATACCAGCTGTTGAAATCGTCAACGCAGCTCACAATTCGATTGCTGTAGCCATCAAGCGCCGAATACTCGCTCGACAGCGTTTGGAAGATTTGTTCCTCAGTCGGCGTCGACTGCTCGCGTGCAAGCGCCTCAGCCTCGGCAGAAGCCTTCGCGGCATCGTCATCTGCCTTGGTTTCGGATTTCTCGCCTTCCTCGGAAGAGGCCGCCGGAGCCTCCTGCTGTGTTTGGGACTGCTGTTGGGAAGCATCTTGGCCCGCTTGCCCACCGAAGCGAACATAGGCCAGCACGCATGCCGCGATTACGAGAACCGCAATCACGCAGCACAGGGCGATGAAAATGCGCTTGCGTTTTCGCTCCCGCAAATCGGGCCTATCAAGGCCGAAATGCTTGGGCTGCGCATCGCTCGGCAGCACGAGCGTATCGGTTCCGTCAAAGCTGATGGGACCAGGCTTGGCAGCAGCCGCCTGAGCCTCGCGAGGAATCACGGGCACCGCTTCGTGTTCGTCGTCGAAATCGAATACGGCAGCCGGCTTGGGCGCGGCATCGGAAGGCCCCTCGCTGGAAGGGGCAGGTTTGGACGCGTCGGCTTCGGCAGGCTCGGCCGCATCGGCCTCGGCGACCTTTGCCGCATCGGCCTCGACGTCAACTTCGCCTTCCGCATGGTCGCGCTCGGAATCGGTGCCGCACGCAGGCTGCTCGCCAGATGCATCGTCCGATTCACCATGTACAACGCCTTCGGTCGCCGCGTCGTCCTTGAGCGTTTCCGCATCCACTTCGCCGCCAGCCGCTTCGGCCCGCAACGCGTCCGAAGGCTCGTCATCTTCCGCAACCTCAATCGCCTCATCAGCGAGAGCTTCTTCTGATTTGCAGGCCTCTTCAGATTCAGAGACATCGGTCGCATCGGCGGCATCGACTTCAGACGCCTCAGAAGAAGCCTCGGTCTCAACCGCTTCATCGGCATCGAACGAATCCGCAGCATCGGCGGAGCCTGCTTGTTCAGTTGCCGCGGAACGCGCTTCGGCGTCATTATTGCTTACCTTCTCGAAAGCGCCCGAAGCGCCGCAATCGGCCGCCGGCCCGCAGGCATCCCCCACCTCGGGCACGGCGATGATTTCGGGGGCTTCGACGACCTCGGGAATCTCGAGGGAAGTCGTCTTCGCTCCGCCGAAATGCGCCGCAGAAGCGCTCGCCAGGCTGGGCTTAGCATGCGTGGGCTCGTCGTCGCCCGGCAAACTATCGCGAAGCTTAAGCGCCTCGAGGGTGCCCAAGTCGAGCTTGGTGGTTTTGCTGGCGGGAATGGGATTGCCGCCCACGATGTCGAGCCCGCGCATGGGGTCGCTGTCGCCTTTTCCGGTGACCCTCACGCTCTCGAGCACGCGCGCGCCACACTCAGCGCAATAGCGCGCGCCCGGCTCGAGCGGCTCGCCGCACCACGAACAGTACTTCGCCATGGCCTACATGCCTTCCCCGTAGCCGAAACGACGAATCTGGTTCAGGTCTCGACGCCAGTTCTTCTTCACCTTCACCTGCATATCGAGGAACACTTTACAGCCGAGCATTTGTTCAAGGTCGCGGCGGGCTTCGATGCCGACTTTCTTGATGGCCTCGCCACCCTTGCCAATGATGATGCCCTTCTGGCTGTCGCGCTCGACGTAGACGTTCGCGAAAATGCGATACATGTCTTTCTTGCGGTCGTAGGTCATTTGATCGGCCACAACGCCGATGGAGTGAGGAACCTCGTCACGATAGCTGCGCAGGATTTTCTCGCGAATGAACTCGGCAACGAGCACCTCGAAGGGCTGGTCGGTGTCCATGTCTTCGGGGAACCACTTCGGGCCTTCAGGCAGCCATTTCGCAACGGCCTGTACGAAGCCTTCAACGTTGAAGCCGTTCTTGGAAGAAAGCACCACTTCATCATCCCAGGTGCCCAAAGCGCGAGCCGCCTCGAGCTGCTGGATGGCGGTTTCTTTGCTCACGAGATCGGCCTTGGTAATCACGAGAATCTTGCGAGCGCCGCGCACTTCGCGCACCTGACGGGCAACCCACTCGTCACCCGTGCCAACCGGCTTGCTCGCGTCGACGAGGAACGCCACCACGTCGACATCTTCCATGGCCTTGATGGCGGAGGTGTTGAGTTCCTCGCCCAGCGCGTCGTGAGGCTTGTGCATGCCCGGCGTGTCGACCATGATCATTTGCATGTCTTCACGAGTGACGATAGCGCGGAAGCGGTGGCGGGTGGTTTGCGCGGTGTTCGAGGTAATGGCAACCTTATGCCCCACCACGGCGTTGATAAGGGTAGATTTGCCGGCGTTCGGGCGACCTACCAAGGTGACGAATCCACTGCGGAATTCTTCGGTCATGAATGACTCTCTTTCTCTCATCGACGAACAGCTCAGTTCGCGGCTTTGTGGTTATGCGTATTGTACTGGGGAATTTACGCGTTGGGTATACCTTCCGCAACAAGTCCTGACTCGCACGAAAGCCACATTAAGTGGCTTTCGGCTCGTGCGGAAAAGTTGCTCCAGGCATGCCCAACGCGAAAATTCTACGCCTCGGCAAGAATAAGAAAATGCGAGAGCCTATCCACGATGATCCCGATGACACTTCACTCGCTGCGCGGCGGTTTAGCGAGAGCCGCCCGCACGAGCCGAACAGCCCACTGGGCTGTTCGTGCGAGCTCAGGTATCTGCTCTCGACGAATTGTCGCGCAGCGAGCCGACGGCTGGCGAGCCATCGGCTTTCAGTCGATAAAGCCAGAGCAAGAAGGTCTAACGAGTTTCGGCAGCCCTTTCGTAGGCTTCTACGATTCGTGCGACGAGGTTGTGTCGCACCACGTCGCGCCCGGTAAGGTCGCGAAAGGCGATGTCTTCAACGCCTTCAAGAATGCGGCGCACGCCCTTGAGGCCGGAATAGCCGTGCGGCAGGTCGACCTGGGTCACGTCGCCCGTGATAACCATTTTCGAGTTGAAGCCCAAACGCGTAAGGAACATCTTCATTTGCTCAGGCGTGGTGTTTTGCGCTTCGTCGAGAATGATGAAGCTATCGTTGAACGTGCGGCCTCGCATGAATGCGAGCGGCGCGATTTCGATAACGCCGCCTTCGATGAGTTCGCGGGCCCGTTCCATATCGGTCATATCGAACAGCGCGTCGTAGAGCGGGCGAATGTAGGGATCGACTTTCTCGGTGAGCGTGCCTGGCAGAAAGCCCAGATTCTCGCCCGCCTCGACCACCGGACGCGTGAGAATGATGCGATTGACTTCCTTGCGCTTGAGCGCGGCCACCGCCATAGCCATTGCCAAATAGGTTTTGCCCGTGCCTGCAGGACCAATGCCGAACGTTACCGTGTTTTCGCGAATCGCGTCGACATAGCGCTTCTGGCCCGCGGTTTTCGGACGAATCGCGCGGCCGCGATACGTGAGCAGAATATCTTCGCGCAAAATGCTCGGCGCGAATTCGCCCTGCCGCAAAAGTTCAACGGCGCGGCGCGCGTCATCGATCGTCGGGTCGCTTCCCGCGGCGGCCATTTTAATGAAATCGCTGAACAGAGCCGTGAGGCTTTGCACTTCTGCAGCATCGCCCGAAAGCGCAATGGTATCGCCCCGAACCGTGATGCGCGCAGAAAACGCCCGCTTCACCTCACGCAACACGCAATCGGAAGGGCCCACGATTTGCTCCATGCCCACCCGTTCGGGCAGTGTAAGCGTGATTTGCGTTTCGTCGGTCGAGATGGGATCGTTGCTCATGAAAGCCCCTTTGACGTGCATCTGCAGAACGACTTCATTGTATCAAAGCACATCGAGGCGCTTGTAAAGGGCACCTCAAAACAGGGAGGTTGGAAAACGACGTGGTACGCAACAGGCACAGCGTGCGTTTTCGACGAAATCCAAATAGCACGCGACGCGCGCATTCCACACAGAGTTTCACGGTTAATCAAGCGATTCCGAAAACGGCGCCGAAGACGCCACTCGTCTATCGGCGAAACGCGCGCACGTAGGCGCAGCTTGGCGGCAAGTGGTCACTGAAAAGCGCAATGCGCGGGGTAAGGCGGCAGCAACGCTCGCACTTGTCGAAACGGTTTTCATAGACGTTGCAGCGGCGCGTGGATTCGTCAAGGAACTCGCACGGCGCCGAAAGGTCGACGGCGACGTCGCCATATTCGTCGACTTCGCGCTCGTAGCAGCACATGCCGCAGCAATCGCAGATATCATCCCACGAGCCATCGTGCCATGCGCGCATCGCCGATACGATGCCCTTAATGGTTGTAGACATGGAGCATGCGCCTTTCCGTCAAAAAGCGCCGCCCATAAGAGCGGCGCTTCAAAATGAGTTGCTTAGTCGCGGGTGAGCTTGCGATGGATGCGGTGCGGCTTGGCGGCCTCTTCGCCCAGGCGTTCAACGCGGTTCTTCTGGTAGCTGTCGAAGTTGCCCTCAAACCAGAACCAGTTGCCGGGATTCTCGTCGGTGCCTTCCCACGCCAGAATATGCGTGGCAATGCGGTCGAGGAACATGCGGTCGTGGCTCGTGACAACCGCGCAGCCAGGGAATTCCATGAGCGCCTCTTCGAGGCTCTCGAGCGTTTCGACGTCGAGGTCGTTGGTGGGCTCGTCGAGCAACAGCAAGTTGCCGCCCTGCTTGAGCGTGAGCGCCAAGTTCAAGCGATTGCGCTCGCCGCCGGAAAGCACGCCAGCGGGTTTCTGCTGGTCAGAACCCTTGAAGCCGAATGCCGACACATACGCGCGGCTCGGAACCTCGGTCTCGCCCACCTGCATGTAGTCGAGGCCGTCGGACACGACTTCCCACAACGTTTTGTTGCCGTCAATACCCTCGCGGTTCTGGTCGACGTACGAGATTTGCACGGTTTCGCCGAGCTTCAGCTCGCCCGAGGTTGGCTGTTCTTTGCCGACGATCATCTTGAACAGCGTCGACTTGCCTACGCCGTTGGGGCCGATAACGCCCACGATGCCGTTGCGCGGCAAGCTGAACGACAAGTCGTCGATGAGCACGCGGCCGTCAAATTCCTTATGCAGGTGCTCGACGTTGAGCACCTCGGCGCCCAAGCGCGGGCCCACGGGAATGTGGATGTCGGTGAAGTCGACCTTCTTGCTTTGCGAAGCCTCGGCCACCATGCGATCGTAGTTTTCCAGACGGGCCTTGTTCTTGGCCTGGCGAGCCTTCGGGGACGAACGCACCCATTCGAGCTCGTTCTGCATGCGCTTGGCGAGTTTCGCGTCGCGCTGGCCCTGGGCGGCCATACGGGCGGCCTTGGTCTCGAGATACGTGGAGTAGTTGCCCTTGTAGGGGTACAGGCTGCCGCGGTCGACCTCGCAAATCCACTCGGCGACGTTGTCGAGGAAGTAGCGGTCGTGCGTCACGGCGAGCACGGCACCCTGGTAGCGATGCAGGAATTGTTCAAGCCACAGAACCGACTCGGCGTCGAGGTGGTTGGTGGGCTCGTCGAGCAGCAGCAGGTCGGGGGCCTCGAGCAGCAGGCGGCACAGCGCCACGCGACGGCGTTCGCCGCCGGAAAGCACGTTCACCGGCATGTCGGGGTCGGGGCACTGCAGCGCGTCCATGGCCTGGGACAGCTGGCTGTCAAGGTCCCAGCCGTTGGCGGCGTCGATGGCTTCTTGCAGTTTGCCCATTTCTTCCATAAGCGCGTCGAAGTCGGCATCGGGGTCGGCCATCTCGGCGGAAATCGCGTTGAAGCGGTCGATTTTCGCGAGCACGTCGCCGAATGCCATTTGCACATTTTCGAAAACGGTCTTGTCCTCGTCAAGCGGCGGCTCCTGTTGCAGAATGCCCACGGAATAGCCTGGGGACAGGCGTGCCTCGCCGTTCGAAACCTCTTCGAGGCCGGCCATGATTTTCAGCAGCGTGGATTTGCCCATGCCGTTCGGGCCGACCACGCCGATTTTCGCGCCGGGATAAAACGACAGCGTAACGTCGTCGAGAATCACCTTGTCACCGTGCGCTTTGCGCGCCTTGTACATGGTGTAAATGAATTCCGCCATGCGGGACTCCTGTTCGTTGATTGATGCGCTCATATTTGATTGGCTCCGCGCGCAACGCAGCGGCGCCAGACGAGCTTTTGTACTGAATTCAATTCAGCCATTCTACCAGGTCGCCCGCAAACGCCGCCGCGCGCCCATCAGTTCCCCACGAGCGGACGGAATGCCCAGGCGGAATCGCCGCCACCTGTTAAATGCTCGTAGCATTTAACAGGTTTTCGCAGGCCTAGTATTCCTCGGGATCAACCCCAAGACGTTCGGCCATTTCGAGCAACTCGTCGCTCGAGGCAGATTCGATATCCGCAACATCCAACAACGCCGCCGGAAAGCCGCCGAACATGGCAGTTCCGCATTCGTCCATCAATCGCTCACGCAGCGCTTCCTCGTCAACCTCGTCCATTAGCAACGTCCCCTATCCTTTTCGACATATACGGCCCTAAGCATTCCGCCCAAGCAGCTCTTCAAGATCAAGCCCGAAACGACCAGCTTGCCCCGCATCCATCTGCCTCGCAAAACTCACAACCGCCTGCTGCGCCGCAAATTCCACGCGGTCGACGAAGGCATCCTCGTTTGCACGAAGCTGCTCAAAACGTTCATTCACCTTGACCTTACGGGCCTTATATTTATCTGCATGAAGCGTCGCCATTTGCGCCACCTTTCGTTCTTGCTGTTCGCGACTCAGCATGCCCACGCATCACCGCACGCTAATTGCCCGCATTCATATAGCGTTCCCGCGCCTCTTCACATGCTTTGTCCGCCTGCTCGAATGCCGCTTTCGCTTTATCGAGCCTTACACGAATTCGCCCCGCCTCGTTCACGCTCTCGTCTAGCTCTTCCTTCATGCGAGCTATTCGTTGTTCCATAGCAACCAATTTATCTTGATTCTCTCGCAGGTACGCTCTATCTTCTCTCAGACACAACGAAGACTCATGGGATTCCTCCTCAAGCCCTTTGCGCTTTTGCTTCGCGGAATCAAGCTGCCCTTGAAGATTTTGCTGCCTATCTTTCAATGCGCTGCGCTTGCCGAATGAAAACGCCGACGTTTGAGCAATTTGTTGCGTTATGGCCTCAAGCTCGCCTTCGACTCGATTAATCTCGGCCGTCAGGCCTTCGATCTGTTTTTGATAAAAGGAAACCTCGTCGGCAAATTTGTTTGCGTCAGCCTCGACTTCATCTATATCGGCTTTGAGTTTCTTATACGCAGCGCGTTCAGCTTTAAAATTGGGTAGGAGCTTTTCTTGCTGTTCAAGGGCCTTTTCGGCGTTCTTCAATTCGTACTTTGCCGCATCTCTGGCATCAAGAGCTTCGTGGTATACCTTTTCGGCAATTACGAGGCTCATCGCCGAAGCGACTTTTTGGGCACCAGCTTGGCAAACCGTCTTGGCGACCTTTCCAGCAGGCCCATAAGAGGGTTTGGCATCCGAAACCAAGGCAGCACTTTGCCCGGCCGCAGACAACGCTTCGAGCAATTCAGCGTCGTTCGCCATGTCGTGACCGGGTTTTTCGACATCAAGCACGCCAGAATCCTGGATCTCGACCGACCCAGAAGAGCTCACGCCCAGATTGATTTCAGGCGCGCAATTAACCTGCATGACGCATCGCTCCGCCTGCGCGCCCGCAACCGGAGAGGCAACTTCCCCGAAATACTGATCCGCATCGAAATTGCGGCACGAAGCGAAGCCGATCGCAAACGATTTTCCAGACAGATCAGGCTCAACCTCGCGCAAATCCCACAGCATGCGCGCCACGAGGTCAAAGAAGCACGGAATCCCCTGAGCGAGACGAACGTCATACATCACCAGGTAAGAATCCGATTCCTGCTTTGCGAACTTAAGCGCGTGGCCGCAGGCGGCCAAGTTCGCCAGCGAGATGCCCGTCAAATCGCCCTCGGGCAACCCTTGTCGAACGCCCTGCGCAACCATGGAACGCGGCACCACGAGCTGTTTATCTGCCTCCAAGCCCAGCAGAATTCCCTGAAGAGCAAAGGCGAATTCGGCAATGCCGTCGAAGTCAAACGCGCGCACCACGGAATCAAGCATCTCGGCTTTTGAAGCGTTTGCTTGGGCGCCTTTGAAGAAATGCTCACGTTTCTCTTCATCCCAGGCGATATCGTCCTCATTGAAGAAAATGAAATCCTCCGAAAGCATTGCCATTACCAAAGTGGGGATGTCGATATTCATTTTATGCCACCTTTCCAAGCAATCTACCTGCGGTTATACATTGTAATACGAACATGTGTTTGCTATAATTGCATCTTGAAAAAGCACCCCAGCCTGTGGTATAAAAGTTTTGCGTTCCTTTATGGAAGGCAGTCAAGGGCCGGGGGATCCCCCCGGCATTTCTTGTTTTAGGAGAGGCTGCACCATGAAGGAGCTTTCCGTTTTCGTTGATGAATCCGGTAACTACGGAGGCGAGAACGCCAAACACTACCTCATCACCCTCGTTTTCCATAGGCAGTCCATATCCATCCAGCAAGAGATTGCTCGGTACGAGCAAGTTCTCAGGGATCGCAACCTTCCAAATATCCCGCTGCACATGAATCCCCTCATGAGAGGAAACGACGCTTATAGGAACATGCCCATCCAGACGAGGATGCGACTCTTGACATGCTTCAGCACCTTCGCGCTTAAATGCCCCATCGAGTACTTCACGTTCGCGTACCAAAGAAACCAGTTCAGTACCGACGCCGCAATGTTCAGCAAAATGCAGCAAGACCTCGTCGCCTTCCTTTCGGAAAGGCTTAGCGTGCTCCAGGCATTCGATGCCATTAAGCTTTACTACGACGATGGGCAAGAAGCCGTAAAGTCCACACTGCATACGGCATTCGAATATGCATTGGGTACCCAGGTCGTTGTTTACCGGAATTGCAGCCCTAAAGACTTCAGGCTTCAACAAGTTGCCGATTACATATGTGAGCTCGAGCTGGCCGCAATTAAATACGAGAAATCCGAACAAGGAAACGCCGAGAAGATCTTCTTTGGCACTTATCGCGACTTCAAGAAGAACCATCTTCGTAGGATTCGAAAGAAGCGAATCGGCTAGAAGCCCGCCACATTCATCAATTACCCTTAGCAAAGCACTATCGTCTAAGGAAATTCCTGACCAACATTCCATAGTAGAGAGGTATCCAAAAATCAGAGGGTTTCCCTCGGCGAGAGCTAGTGCATATGTCCTAGCATCAGACTTCCTAGCGTCAAACACTGAGCACCATGTATGCACAGCACACTTGACGTAGATCCCGTCGGTTAGACTTGTTTTCCTTGGTTTCCTAGATATGGCGCAACCATGCGACATGGCCCGCTCGCTTCCCTCCGACATGGCCTACTCGCCATCCTCGCGCGATGATCGAATTCTATCAGGGAGTCCATTGGCCTTTTCTCCATGACCAAGAATAAAGCAGTCCCAGTTTGTAAGTTGCGACAAGGTATATTCATCTTCTTGGCTTGCGGAAAATAAAGCCACATGTTTTTCGGGCCAAGCAAGGACAGGATGAAGCTCCACGCTATTATCTTCGATAGTAAGCACTGGATTTTTATGAGGCGCCCCAAAAGAGCTGCCTCTTGTCGCATCTTTCAATTTGGCTATATCCCGACGCTCATTATCTGTTTTGCACTCGATGGCCAATTCGTTCCAAATTTTGAACAGCCGAGTTGCTCCAGGATGTACCCCTTCATTTTTGATTAATACGTCAGAACCTTTTCGCGTATTTGACATTGCATGGCACACTTTCGGAGCCGGCGACTCCCCTTGATTGACCACGTTGGCGTCTATTCCCAACTTTTGGGCAACGTAATCATCGTTGCCGAGAAAATACTCTTCGATAAGATCCCAACGGTCTTGTCTATTCATTTCAGTTTTGAAGAATCCCTTCAAGACCTTAGACGAATACTCATGCCGCTCGTTCAGCTCTTTTAAAACGCCATTTGAGTATCTTGGATTCATGGATAGCGATTTGATTTTAATGGGATCGTTCAATCGAATAAATATTTCAGGGTTATCACCGCCCTTCACAACATAAGAAGCAAGCCCTAAAATCTGGAGCACTTCAGCAAGGGCATACGACTGCCCTAATACACGACTATTCAGATATCGACGGCATTGTCGGCACCCATCCGTAGGTCGCATGGCGCGAATGGACTGCTTAAGGCTATTCATACACGGCCGCAGTTCTTTTTTAAGTACGTTATACGCGCTTTCCCCGTAGCGGCCGTGCGAACGTTGCGTTCTGTTCATACGTTTAACGCATTTAAATCCAGCATTTGAACCAGTTCGACCAGAAGAATCCACCGGCCGAACAAACGCATTAAGTAAGGCCGAGGCTCTAACATCAGTCGACAAACCTTCTTTTTCCAGCTTGTCTTTCAGCTTTCCCTCGAAATCCTTTTCACCAAAATCCCCATCGCGCACAAGCGATAGGAATACATCGTTCAAAACGTCGACGAATAAATCCAGCTGGGTAGCTGCGCTCTCGTAATCCTTCGTGTAAACAACATCTAAAACAAGCCGATTCGACAACGCGGGACGGCCGTCGATACTGCAAATCTCACCGCACAGCAATCTTCTCTTAAAGTCAGCAAAGGTGAACGATGCAAATTCATTGCTCCACATCTCGCCGGCATCAAGTTCGTAAATTGAGCCCATATCCGAAACTCTCACTGGGCTTTGGCCAGCGTGATATTCGTTGCGAATATGCGCCTCGCGGATTTTCTTAAGGTATCTCCCGTATTTGCCAACAAATGCTTTCTCAGCATCAGCTTCGATGCATACAAACTGTTTCGTGTAAGAAATTTTAGGAATAACGACAAGTACTGGGAAATTATATTTCTCTTCAAGATCGCGAGAAATCATCATCAGAGCCGATTTGACTCTGTTGATTTTTCGGTCCTCGTCTTTTTCATTGGCAAATAAATACGAAAACGTATTTGGAGAAACAAGGAAGTTTTGCGAGCGCCCATCTGCCGGCATCGTCGAATAGATTTCGTAAAGCTTCGCCATCATCCCTCTAAGCTGCCATTGGGCAAACTTGGAGAGCGCATATAGTGTTTCAGCATACCGAACATCCTGAGGAAAAAAATCAATTGATGCGGTTGCCCTTAGCCCTCGTTTACGAGCGCCGCGTCCAATCTCCTGAATGTAATCAGCCAAATTGCCCGTCGGGGCATAATGATAAACAGCGTCGATGTCATCAATATCAATACCCATGCCATATGCTTTAGTGCTCACAAGCACTCTGCATCGACCCGCCGCAAAATAATTGCTAGCCTTTAGTTTGTAATCTTTATCGTATGCCCCATGGTAACCAAGAACTTTTGGCGACAATTCGCCACATGCATCGACAATATTTTCAACTTGGCTTTTATATGGGCAATAGACTATTGCATGCTTGTTATTCCCGACCGATCCAACTATCCATTTTTTACAAGGTCAGCCTTAATGGTTTCTATTGGACCCGAAAAATCTGCCTTATTGTGCCATTGAATATCAAAATCGATATCATTGCGTCGAGGATTCCCCAAGAAGAGTTTGTAATCCCCGAGCTCCAAGTCTTTTATTGTTTGATTCGCAACATCATCGCGACCGCCATAGACCGCCGTTGCGGTTAAACAAAAAATAGGAAAACGCCGACCGCCTTTTCTCAACTTAGACAAAAATGGGCCGAGATACCAATAATCTGGGCGAAAATCCTTTCCCCAAGAGGTCACCGTATGGGCCTCATCAACAACAACAAGTCCGAGGTCTCTTCCACTCAAAATCGAATCCAGAGACGATTCGAGCAATAATTCAGGGGAGAGGTAAATGAGCGATGCCTCTCCGTTTTGGATTCGCTCGTACGACGCCAGCCTTTCGCTATAGGGGATATCGGAATTGATGGCGACAACGTTCTCCACCCCTCTATCTCGGAGGTTTCGAACTTGGTCAACCATCAAAGCCTTCAAGGGTTCGACGATAATAGTTGCGATGTTGTATTTTTCCGCCAAATACAACGCAGGGATCTGAAACAAAATAGATTTTCCCGCTCCAGTCGGGGCCGTAACAAAGACATTCTTAAAATCGTCAGAGCCACGATGAGCTACCTCTGCCTGCTTAACCACATATTCCGAAACGGCCCCTTGAGAAACCTCTGCCATCTCGTTATTTACATCGGGATGCTTATAGAACTTAAGCTTACGAAACTCCGCATTGTTCCCCCAATAATGCTGCAAAATAGGCAGTAGCATTGAAGAATCTGACACGGTAACATCATCGGGGTCTCGAGAGATAAAGCCGACTTTTATTCCACATACCCCAGCGAGAAAAGCAAGGCGCATGCATACGCCGCTAGCCCCCGAATCAAGCAGCGAGCTGCGACCATTCATAGCACCAATTGACGCCGATTTAAAATGGCCTAATGACAAATCGTAACGATATGAAAGAAATGCAGGAGACGACACCTCGAACTCCGCCTCCCCTTCCGAGAATGAAAGAGGGGCTGGCGAATCATATAGATTGGTCTTTTTCCAGCCCATATCTCGAGCATAGTCGATAAGCATAACGACATAATTCTCGTTACACTTCTCAATCTTGGCATAGCATGAAGACAAGGGCGATGATTCCGCTGACGCAGAATCAAACTCAGCAGAGCATTTTGCCAATAAATTCTCCGAAACAGGTGACGGATAGCCTTCGGTTGCAAGAAATAAGTTATCTTCCACTACAACGATTCGCCCGTCATATAAATTGTGCAAAGATTCGCGCAAAACAACGAGCTGTTCGTAAAGACAGACGACTACACCGTCTGATTGTACGATATCAAAAAATGCCTTCTTCTTTTTTTCGGAGAACTCAAACGGATTATAAGAATCCACATCGGATTCAGAGCTGGATACGATTCCGTCAAGCGCATTGACATTTCTACTCAGCAGAGTAGCTTGAACAGGAGACAATCCCGCAAAGGCGAGAATCGTTTGTTTATCAGCGAATTGATTCACCAGTTCTTCAATCCGCGACGAAAACCAGTTTTCGTATTTGCTACCAGACGTCATCATCTCTCAGCACTCCCCACTGTTTCCATCGAACTAGTACAGCATCAATTGCCGCACAAAACGCCCCAAAGACTCCGCAGCAATCGGAAGAGACCAGTTCAGAACCTTAAAAGATACGACCTCGTTAGAATCCTTTTTTAAAATCGAAACCTTTTTTGAGGATACGAAGGGAATCGCTCTTCGAATCTATTGCGATGTAGTCGCCATCAATAAGCACCTAAATCACACTGCGCGCATCGGGCGGGTCACACGCCTTCATGCGGGGTTCCCTATTCCATGTACCATGAATAACCAGCGGCCTCAATGAGACGCTTAAGCTCTTCGTCGTCGGGATATAGTCTCGCAACAGTATACGACGTGAATTTATTATAGAACCAGGGGTCCCATTCCTCGTCTTTCGTCCTGATGGGAACGCCTATTCCGAGGAGCGCGACGATAATATCGCGCGCCGCATCGAGCCGTTCTTGCTCGCTATGCCCATGAGACTTAAAACCCCAACCAGAAGTGAGGAACCAAATCACACGCGAGACAAAATCTCCAGGGCCTTTGAGCTTTCGGTATTCGGTCGGCTTCAGCGCCTCGTATGTCGCAGCGTTCGTGAAATCGAAATCGTTGTCGCGCAGAAATTCAAAGAGCTCCATGCTGCAGTTTCGCGTCAGCCCATCGAATACATGCACATCGCCTAGGCCGCCCGGAAACTTCCTTCCAGACCATTCGAAGAATTCTTCGGCCAATGCAATGTCGGGCACTTCGCACAGCTCGGCGAAGAAAACACGGCGTTTCTCATTCCACGTGAACTTCCCCCTGCTTGCCGCACCCGGCTCGAAACCGACTTCCGCAAAACGCGCCGCGCGCAAGGCGTCGAGCTCTTCGACCTGCTCGGCGAAATCGGAGGTTTCCTCAAGCACAGCTCTCGTTTTCTTTATATCGTCAAGCGTGAACTTCAACTTGCGAATGAGAATGCTCACGCCTTCCTTGTCATCGCGATTCATGGCCAGCGTAACGACCTCGCAAGGCAAAACGCGGCCGCTGGAACTATCTGTCAACACGACCGACGAATCTTTCTTATCTTCCACAAGAGCAGGCAGAAGACCGGTTCTCACGAATTCTTGGCGTTTGAGATTTTTGACCTCTTCGGGCATATTGCGCTTGAGCCAGCGATACGCCTCGATGTTCCACGACCCCAAAAGCTCGCGCTTGATGCCGAAAGAATTGGCATCGAAATCGCTGGGCGAAACCGCACCATGTTCATCGTAGAACAGCTGAGCCACACGAGGCTCGCAATGGAACAGCGCCCGAACCCTCGCTGCCGCCTCCCCAGATTTATAACCAAGAAGGTAAGGCAGCTCCAGGCTCGCGCCCTTGCTCGATAGCAACTTATAAACGTCGTAATCTTCTTTGTACCAATATTGCCGGCCAATGCCGTACTCATAGTAAAAGTTGGCTTCAAAGGGGTAAAATTCCGTGCAATACAGGTCGAAGCAGGGAATTGGAACCTTCATTCCGTAAAGGCTCGTAACCCCCGACACAACCTGTTCGAATGCCTCGAGCCACGTTTTTCCCTCGTAACCCCCCAATAGGTCGTTTTTGCGCGAAAAAGCCCCGTTCGAAATTTTATGACCATCTTCTCCCCAAGAGGGAACTTCTTCCTGGGAATACGGCACACATCCCGTGTATAAAACGATTAGGTCTTTCAACTGGCGCGCCACGGGCCCGTTCTCGAATTCGGCCTTGCGCGCCTCCTCTTCGGCCCTCGCCCGTTCCTCTTCGGCCTTTTCCAAATCGGCGCGTTTATGTGCATAGAGCTTCTGGGCGTTCGGGCTTGTCAACGAGAGCTTGCCGCGCTCCGCAGGCTCTGAATCGAGCATAGTGCGAGCAACGGAGAGAAGCTCACCTTCGTCGGTCGGGTCAAGCTCAACCTCCACGCGCATGTATCCCGAAAACGGGTTGACGTTAATCGCTTTCGCTTTCAAATGCGGCACCATGCACGCCAAAGCAGCTCGTTTTATATAGGGAAGCGATGCAGGTGTACCAAAAAAGCCCAGCTCATGGCCAAATACGTCGCAAACCTGAAGCTCAATGGGGCTCGACGAATCGCTTTTCCAGTTCGATCGCAGCACAACTTCGTCACCCTCACGCATGGTGAACATGCACTCTTTATGCTCGCCTTCCCCTGAGCCGCTCACGGCGTATTTTGCTGGCATCGCAGCCATTTCGGCACGAATAGCGCGGGCAACTTCGCTCCACGAGAAGCCAGTGCAGGGGTCAATCGGACCTTCGGAATCGTTCGCGGCGGAAACGCTCACGGAGGTTTCATTTTGGCCGTCGAGTGAACCATCGGGCCGAGGCGCGAATGTAGGCAGCCCCGATTTCGCGGCAAACAATTCCGCGTAGTCGGCTTGCTGCACCGCACAATCGCGCACCGCAGCACCAATGGCAAGCTTCGCAACCCGAAACACAGCCGCGCTCTGGGCATTTCCGTTAAAGGAATCAGCGGCGCACGCGAGCGCTTTTTTGCCAAGCTCTTCAAACGTTACGCCGACATCGCCAACCACGAAATCGCTCGTCCCGTTCGCCACCGTATAGCCGCCCTGCTCGACGCCGAGCTCCACGCGCAAGTCTTTGCTTTCTTCATGCGTGTGGCACGCCGCTATTGCATACGAGCCATCGGGCAGGGACGACACGAATCGCGCGATTTCAGGCGCCGCGTCGCCACGCAGCATCACAAACTTCACGCTCAGAATATAGAGGTTTTTCCTGGGCATCGACACGAACAGTTCAGGCTCATATTCGTCAATATATTCTTTACGTCTATGCAGAATGACCTCGGAATCGATTTTCGGATTGAATGCCAAAACGGGCTCACGACAAAACGGCGTATGGATTTTCAACTCGAGCTCGCTCAACGACCACGAGTCGCAATAGGGCTCTACCTCAATTGGCTCGGAGACCTTTTTCCCTACACCGTAATTGAGCCGCCCTTCATCGGCGCCGTAGGGCAGTTCGTTGATGATTTCCCGCGCTTCAAGAAGATTGCGATACATCGCGCCAAGCATCGTGCGCGCGCATTCCTCATCGCCAATCGCAACAAGATAGTTGAATGTTTTGGCTTGAACTTGGTTGAACCGTTCTTTGTGGAAGACCTTCCCTTCCTCGTTGCGCTTGACATTCGCACCACCCTTTCGGCCTAATCCGTGATGTATAAACACGATGAATCGACCATACACCCGAAAACGCGAAAGTTGTTGCGCAACAAATTGAGCGAAGCCGATAGCCTGGTAAGCCCATCTGCCAAGAGCTCGCAAACGCCATGCTCGAAACCCGCTAAACGCTACGAGCATTTAACAGGTTGAAACGCAAAAATCGCCCAACACCCTTCCCCTAGTTCGAACCTGCTAAATGCTCGTAGCGTTTAACACAAGCATTTAACGGGTGACGTTCAGCAACTTTTGCTCGACGCAACAGCGAATCATGTCAGCATCGTATACATACTTCCAGCTTTCGCGTCCTATTCATTTCGAATGCGTTAAAATTCAAAGTTATGCCTTTGGACGAATATCTCTGATACTTTGCCGAAGGCATGCAAGCAACCCCTCTTTTAAAGGAGACCAGCTATATGAAGTCAAGGGCTAAACCGTAGGTTTTCGAGAACAGTT